>WNGH01000021.1_pt1 | contig 118467 bp, 104 predicted proteins | sample 5400631 | NCBI WGS metagenome assembly WNGH01 (sample SAMN13153373, study PRJNA577476) | soil metagenome | isolation source: 115 cm soil or saprolite under Garry oak tree replicate 1 | place: USA:California | collected 2016-06-15
CGGTGGGGCGGAGGGCGGCGGTGTCACGCTGGCCCTCGAGGGGCGACCGACAACGGCCGTCACCCCCACCCTCACCGAGACTTCAACGAGACCACGGTCCCTTGCTCATGTGGGGGAGCGTGGACCAATGACCGGCGAGGCCCAGGCCGTGATCGTGGGCGGAGGCGTGGCCGGCGCCAGCATCGCCTACCACCTGACCAGGGCGGGATGGCGGGACGTGGTGCTGGTGGACCGCGGCGAGCTGACCAGCGGCTCCACGTTCCACTCGGCGGGCCTGGTCGGCCAGCTCCGCTCCACGGTCACCCTGACCCGGATGATGATGTACGGCGTCCAGCTGTACCGCCGGCTGGCCGAGGAGACGGGGAAGGACCCCGGCTGGCACGAGGTGGGTAGCCTCCGGCTGGCATCGTCCGAGGAGCGCATGGAGGAGCTGTCCCGCCTGTCCGGATGGGGACAGACCTTCGGGCTGCCGCTGGAGGTCGTCTCCACGGAACGGGCCCTCGAGCTCTTCCCGCTGTTCGACCCCGACGGCGTGGTGGGGGCGGCGTACCTCCCCACGGACGGGTGGCTCGACCCCAGCAGCCTGACGTTCGCCCTGGCCGAAGGGGCCCGCCGCGGCGGAGCGAGGATCCTGACCGGCGTTCGCGTGACGGGCGTCGACGTCGAGCGGGGGCGCGTGCGCGGCGTGCAGACGTCCGGCGGCCCGATCGCGGCGCCCGTGGTGGTCAACGCCGCGGGCATGTGGGCACACGAGGTCGGCGCGATGGCCGGGGTGACCGTGCCGCTGGTGCCGATGGCGCATCAGTTCATCGTGACCAAGCCGCTGGAAGGGGTCCGGCGGGACTTCCCCACCATGCGGGACCCCGACCTCCTGGTGTACTTCCGGGAGGACGCGGGGGGCCTGGTGGCGGGGGGCTACGAACGGGATCCGGCCCCCTGGGGCCTCGGGGGCATCCCGGCCGACTTCAACCACCGGCTGCTGCAGGAGGACTGGACCCGCTTCGAGCCCCTGTCGGAGGGCGCCCAGAAGCTCGTGCCGGCGCTCCAGACCGCAGAGGTGGTGAAGCTCATCAACGGCCCCGAAGCCTTCACGCCGGACGGCGAGTTCGTCCTGGGGGAGTCGGAGGTCCGGGGGTTCTTCGTGGCGGCGGGGTTCTGCGCGCACGGGATCGCCGGGGCCGGCGGCGTGGGGCGGATCATGGCGGAGTGGATCATGGACGGCGAGCCGTCCATGGACGCGTGGAAGATGGACATCCGGCGCTTCGGCGCCCACTATCGCAGCCGCCGCTACACGCTGGCCCGGGCCACCGAGATCTATTCCACCTACTACGACATCCACTACCCGGGCGAGGAGCGGTCGTCGGCGCGGGGCCTTCGGCTTCCGCCCACCTACGAGCGGCTGGCGGCGCTGGGGTGCGAGTTCGGCGAGAAGTCGGGGTGGGAGCGGCCGAACTGGTTCCGGCGCAACGAGGACGGTCAGTTCGAGGCGCTCCGGCCCCGGGGCTGGGCGGGGCAGCACTGGTCGACCGCGATCCCCGCTGAGCACCTGGCCACCCGCGAACGGGCCGGGCTGTTCGACGAGACGTCGTTCGCCAAGATCGAGATCACCGGGCCCGGCGCGTGCCCGCTCCTCCAGCGGCTGTGCGACAACGACGTCGACAAGCCGATGGGCGTGGTGACCTACACCTCGATGCTCAACCGCGGCGGGGGAATCGAGTGCGACTTCACCGTGACCCGCCTGGGGGAGGAGCGCTTCCTGATCGTGACCGGCACGGCGTTCGGGAACCACGACCTGTGGTGGATCCGCCGCCACCTTCAGGACTCCGAGGACGGGTCGGTCGCCGTTCGAGACGTCACGTCCTCGCTGGCCTGCCTGGGGCTGTGGGGGCCGCGGTCCCGGGACGTCCTGTCGGCCGTGTGCGCCGACGACCTGTCCAACGAGGGGTTCCCCTACATGCGGGCCCGCGAGGTCACGGCCGGCGACGTGCCGTGCCTCGCGCTGCGGGTCACGTACGTCGGCGAGCTGGGGTGGGAGCTGTACCCGCCCATGGAGTTCGCCGTCCGGCTGTGGGACACGCTGATGGAGGCCGGTAAGCCGCACGGGCTCGTTCCCGCCGGCTATCGGGCCATCGATTCCATGCGACTGGAGAAGGGATACCGGGTGTGGGGCGCCGACATCACCCCGGAGGACAACCCCTACGAGGCAGGGCTGGGGTTCGCCGTGAAGCTGGCCAAGCCGGGGGGATTCATCGGCAAGGATGCCCTGGAGCGAGCGTCGGAGAACGGCGTGGCGCGCACGCTGTGCTGCCTGGTGCTGGCAGACCCGAGGTCGGTGGCGCTGGGCAACGAGCCGGTGCGGGCCGGCGACCGGGTGGTGGCGCGCGTGACCTCCGGCGGGCAGGGGTACTCGGTGGGCGCGAGCATCGCGTACGCCTATGTGCCGAACGAGCTGGCCGAGCCCGGCACGCAGCTGACGGTCGAGGTGTTCGGGCGGCGCGTGGAGGCCGAGGTCAGGGCCGAGCCCCTGTTCGACCCGAAGGGCGAGCGCATCCGGGCCTGACGTCGAGCCCCACCGGCGCCCCGCCCCCGCTGCGAAACGGGCGGGGCGCCGACTCGAATGCGCTCAGCCGGAGGCGTTCGGAGCGGTCACGTCGTCTCCCGCAAACACGCAGCCGTTCCAGTAGGCCTCGACCCGTTTGGTCCGCCAGCCCTTCACGTCCAGGTGGAGCTCCTCCGGGGGGGCCATCCGGCCGTAGTCGAAGTGCACGGTGAACCCGTCCGCCGGGACGTCCCGGAACCGGTGGGGCCGGCGGGACGACCGGGTGAGACGGGTGCGCCGGCTGGTCCCCGGCGGCTCGGTGTGCGCTTCCAGCTGGATGTACGACCCCACCAGGCAACGATGCGGATCGAGCCACACCCACACCGAGCCTCCGTGCTCCCGGACGTACGCCGCCACCTTCGGCGACGCCACCACCCTGGTCGTGGAGACCGTCCTCATGACATCGCCGCCATCGGCTCGACCGTCTCGTCCGGCGGCAGCACCGCCGCGAACGGCTTGTTGCGCTGCGCCGTGAAGTAGTAGATCGCCCCGACGATCAGCACCACGCCGATGACCAGCTCGATCAGAGGGATGTGGTTCAGAAACCCCACGTGGAAGTTGACCTGCTGGCCGAACCCGTAGTCGGTCTGCGAGGCCTTGGGGTTGCTGAAGATGCGCAGGGCGTTGGCGCCGCTCGACCCCGAGGCTGGCCACAGGAAGTTGACGAGCATGGCCCCACCCCATAGCAGGGCGCCGGCGTTGACGACCTTCCCCCATTTCCCCAGCGAGAACGGCGCCGTCGCCTTGGGCCACCCCTTAGCCCTGGCCCGCATCACCGCGATGTTGCCCAGGAAGTAGCTGAGGTAGATGGACGCCGTCGCTCCCACCGCGATCACCGCTGCGCCCGCGAACTGGATGAACGGGATCGCCGACAGCAGCCCGACGGCGATGCACGTCCAGACCGGCGTGTGAAGCCTCGGGTTCACCTTGGCCAGCCCCTTGGAGAACGGGAGCTGGTTGTCCCGGGCCATGCCGAACCCCAGGCGGATGGTCGAGGTTAGGATCGACATGCAGCACACGAAGATCGCCGCCGACACGACCAGCAGATACAACGTGGACAGGCCCTTGGAAAGGACGGCCTCGATGATGGTCTGCGGTCCCGCGAACCCGGCGACCGCGTCCTTCAGGCTCGGGACGGCCACGAGCACGCCCCACAGGAAGATGGCCCCGATGATGAACGCGCCGATGACGGAGGCGATGACCGCCTTCGGCGCCTCGCGCCGTGGATCCCTGGTCTCCTCCGCCAGTGTCGAGGCGGTGTCGAAGCCGTAGATCACGTACAGGCTCATGAACATCCCGACCAGGAAGAACGGCAGCGTGAACTTCGCGCCGTCCGAGTGGAAGATCACGCCGACGCCCGAGTTGTTGTGGGCGACCGCCAGGATGATCGCGAACACCACCATGCCCAGGATCTCGAACACGACGCCGGTGTTGTTGACGATGGCGACCAGCCGGACACCGTAGATGTTCAGCAGGGTGATCGCGGCGAGGGTGACCAGCGCGACCACCTTCTGGTCCGTGCTCCCGAGCGCCGTGTTCAGGTGCCACCCGAACATGTTGTTCAGCGCCGGCAGCAGCGCGATAGGCAGCGTCGCGCACACCGAGGCGACCGTGAGGATCCCGGCGAACAGGTACATCCAGCCGGTGAACCAGGCGTAGGTCCGCCCGGCCAGGTACTTCGTCCACTGGAAGACGGATCCGGCCACGGGATAGTGGCTGGACAGCTCGGCGAAGTTCAGCGCCACGATCAGCTGGCCGAAGGCGACGACCGGCCAGGTCCACCACAGGAACCCGCCGAGGGCTCCCATCCCCAGGAAGAACAGCGTGAAGATGCCGGTGGACGGCGAGATGTAGCTGAACGCGACGGCGAAGGAGCTGAACGTCCCGAGGGTTCGCTTCAGCTCCTGCTTGTAGCCGAACTTGGCGAGATCGGCCGTATCGCGGTCGACCTCCGTGTGGGTCGGCTCCCGGGTGTCCATTTCCCGCTATCCCCTCCCTTCCTCCTGGCTGCTATGTGGTGCGAGCGCTGCCATTGCGGGCGCGGGCGCCCCGGCCACGACGACCTCCACGCCGGCCTCGGAGAGCCCCTGCCGGTACTCCTCCGAGATCCCGTCGTCGGTGACCAGGCGATGGACGCCGGACAGCGGCGCGATGGCCAGGTCCGCCACCGTGCCGAGCTTGGAGTGGTCGGCCACCACGGTGACCTCCCCGGCGGTCTGCTCGATCATGACCCGAGCGACCTCGGCCTCCGCCTCCGACGGCGTGGTCAGCCCGTGGCGCAGGCTGATCCCCTCCACGCCGATGAAGGCCCGGGACGCGTGGATCCCGCGGAGGGCCGCGGTGGCGAACGGGCCGGTCACGGAGTTCGAGGGCGACCGGTAGCGGCCGCCGGTGAGGATCAGCTGGACGTCCCGCTCCGCCGCCTCGAGGGCCATCCCCAGGTGGTTCGTGACCACCCGCACCCCGGGCTGCTCGAGGTGCCGGAGCACCTCCAGGGTGGTGGTCCCACCGTTCAGGAACACGGTGTCCCCGGGCTGGATCAGCGCGGCCGCCGCGCGGCCGATGGCCCGCTTCTCCTCGGGATGCGAGGTGGCCGCCTCCAGGTACGGGGGCTCGGAGCGCATCCGCAGCACGGAGACCGCGCCGCCGTGGGTCCGTTCCAGCAGGCCCCGGCGCTCGAGGGCCTCGAGGTCCCGGCGGACGGTGACCTCGGACACGCCCAGGGCCTCGGCCAGCGCCGACACCCGAACCACTCTCCGGTCGGCCAGCAGCGCGACGATCGCACGGTGCCGTTCGACCGGAAGCGGAGCCTCCACGGGTCGCCCTCCCCCTGTCCGGACCCACCGGACGCCGCGCGGATTCTACGGCGATCGTTTCCGACCGAACAAGAACGCTTTCGAGCGAATCTCAGGATCGCCCCCGGCGCGGCCGGCCCTCGCGCAGCAGGCCGGCCACGGTCCCGCCGCCCGCGCCTCGAGCCGCCAGCCGCGTAGCCAGGACCAGGAACAACTCCGCGGTCATCAGGGCGTCGTCGAAGGCATGGTGCGTCCGCTCCACCGGAACGCCGAACCGCCGGGCGGCGGCGGCGAGCGTGGAGCGGCGGTCGGGCGACACGCCCCTCAGCCGGTCCTCGGCCTCGGCTAGGCGCTTCACGTCGATCGTCCTGCGGGCCCACCGCCGCCGGCTGGTCCCGAACACCCTGGCCAGGAAGGCGACCTCGACCTCGGCCACCCACGCCAGCACGAACCTGCCTCGAAGCGCCTCGGCCAGTTCGGGCCGGACCTCCCGGAGGGGAGGAGCCGACGCCAGGTCGATCGGGCGCAGCTCGTGGATGGTGATGGAGGTCGGGGAAGGGGGAACCTCTGGGGCGACCTCGCGGTACACGGCGTCCTCCAGGACGATCCGCCCCGCCCGCACCGGCACCAGCCCGAAGGAGACGACGGCGTCCTTGCGCAGGTCGAGCCCGGTCGTCTCGAAGTCCAGGGCCACCAGCTCGGCGCGGTTCCACGCCAGGCGCCGGGAGGGCCGGCCGGGACCCCCGGGACCGCTCACCGGCGGAGGACGCCGAGCTCGCTTGCCAGCACGCTCTGGGCGTCCAGGATGATGCGGAACGCCGCCCGCGCCTCCTGCCTGGAAAGCGGGCCGAGCGAACCGGGGTCGACGTGGTCGTCGGGATCGAGGCCCTGCCGGACCCTGGCCACCTGATGCTCGAGGCGCAGCTCCCACAGCAGCCGGAACGCCTCCTCCAGTCCCCGCGCGAGGTCGCCGTCCAGCAGACCGGACGACGCGGCGGCCCCCAGCCGGGCCAGGGTCTCCTTCTGCACACTGCCAGCCCGCAGGGCGAAGCCCCGAGCCAGCTCCGTGATCAGCATGATCCCGCGGCGCTTCACGTCCAGCGTTCCGGCGTGCTCGCCCCTCGCCTCGACCACCAGGTGCCGGAAGAATCCGGTCGGCGGCCGTTCGTCGAGGGCCCGGTGGGAGAGGTGTCGCAGAAACGTCGGGTGCTCGGATGCCGTTCGGAGCATGTCATCGAGCTGAGGAACGACCGCAAGCGGGCCAGCCACGTGGCGGTAGTCGAACAGGATCGACGCGAAGACGCTCCCCTCGACCCCGGGATCAGCCATCCACGCCCGGAACCGCGCCACCCAGCCGTCCAGGGATCGGCGCATGTCCTCGTTCTCGGCCATCATCCCGCCCCGGCACCGAGGGATGCCGGCGGCCTCGAGCCCCGCCGTGACCCGAGCCGCGAGCGTCCCGAAGTAGCCGTCGGCGGAACGCTCCTCGTCTCCCAGCACCAGGATGTGGTCCTGGTCGGACCGAAGCGCCTGCTCGCGCCGGGCCCCGCTCCCCGTGGTGAGCCACGCCCAGGCGGTGGGTGGATCGCCCAGCTCCTCGATGCCCAATTGGACCAACCGACGGGTCAGCGCGTCGACGATCAGCGCCACCACCTGCCCGACGTGGACCGGGTCCACGCGGCTCTCCACCAGCCCCACCACGATGCCCGGAAGCTCGCGCCCTCGTTCGGCGACGGCCCGCTGGTCGGGGGCCCGCTCGATCGCGGCGCGGAGGGCGAAGGGCGACTGGCGCTCCAGCCCCAGCAGGTCGGTATCGGTCACCATCCCCACCACCTCCCCCGCCGGATCGACGACCGGAAAGTGGTGGAACCCTCCATCCAGCATGCGCAGAAGGACGTCGCCCGCGGACGCCTCCCGAGGGACCGTTGCCGCCGGAGAGGACATGACCTCCTCCACCGGCGTGTCCGGGCTCCGGCCAGCCGCCAGGACCCGGGTCCGGAGGTCCCGGTCCGTCAGGATCCCCCACCCGCCGGCCACGGGGACCAGCAACGAGGAAACGTGCTCCCGGGCCATCAGCGTGGCCGCGTCCCGGACGGTGGTCGAGGGCGGACTGGTCACCGGAGGCCGCCGGACCAGCGACCCCACCGGCACGAGCGCCGACTCGGGCCTCCCCCCGCCGCCGCGGGGCCCCGCCAGTCGTTCGCGGAAGCGAGCGGTGACGAAGGCGAGCCCCTTCGGGGTCCCCAGCACCTCGCGGGCCGCGTCCTCGTCGATCAGGTAGCACAAGGTGTCATCGTGGGCGCGGATCGTCGCCGTCGGCCCCAGGCCGGAGAGCAGGGACACCTCACCGAACAGGCTCCCCTGGTCCATGAGGTCCACCAGCCGTTCCTCGTCCAGGACCTCGACGGCGCCGGCGCGGACCAGGTACAGGAAGTGGGCCGGCTCGCCCGAACGGCTGAGGATCACCGACCCCGCCGGGAAGTACTCGATCTGGACCGATCTCGCCACCCGTTCCAGGCGGTCCGGGCCGAGCACGTCGAACGGCGGGCACCGGGCCAGGAACGCGGCGACGGACATGGACGAGGGAACTCTACGCTCGACGCTCCGGCCCCTGGCCGTCCACGCGCCTGGGGGAACCTTCAGTTCCGGGGCGACTCGCGCCGATAACAAGGCCGATGTCCTCGCCCTCGCACCATGTCCGAAGGACCGCGTGGAGCGCGGCCGTCCTGACGGCAGTCCTGTCGGTCCTGTCCGTGGCGGCCGTGCCCGCTAGCGCCAGCGCCGGAGCGGCTGGGCCGAAGGCTCCGCATTCGTCGACGCCCGTGGGTTCCAATCCCTCGCAGCTGACCGACGTGAACGGAACGCTGTTCTTCTCGGCGAACGACGGAGCCCACGGATTGGAGCTGTACAGGAGTGACGGCACGAGCGCCGGGACCGTGCTGGTCAAGGACATCTGGAAGGGCTCCGGGAGCTCCTACCCGTCCCACTTGACGGCGGTCGGCACGAAGCTGTTCTTCGTGGCCAGCGACAAGAAGCACGGTCCGGAGCTGTGGGTGAGCGACGGGACCGCCGCCGGGACTGCCATGCTCCGGGACATCCACCGCGGCCTGCCGGGCTCCAACATCGTGTCCACGGCCGCGTTCGGCGACGAGCTCTTCTTCTCCGCCCAATCGCCGAAGCGCGGACAGGAGCTGTGGCGGAGCAACGGGACCACGGCCGGCACCGTGCTGGTGAAGGACATCTGGCCCGGCCCAGGGAGCTCCATCCCGGTCAACCTGTTCGACCTGGACGGGACGCTGTTCTTCTCGGCCCAGGATCCCACCCACGGAGCGGAGCTGTGGAAGAGCGACGGCACCGGGGCGGGGAGCCAGATGGTCAGGGACATCAAGCCGGGAAAGGCCGGCTCGTTCCCGTCGGGCTTCACCGACTTCAACGGGACGCTCGCCCTTGTGGCCGACGACGGCGTCGCGGGGTCCGAGCTGTGGAAGAGCGACGGCACCGCGGACGGAACCGTCCTGGTGAGCGACGTGAATCCGGGAGGCCCTGGTTCGCAGCCGGCCGGGCTGTGCGTGGTCGGCACGGTCCTGTTCTTCGCGGCCACGAACGGCTACTTCGGGCGGGAGCTGTGGCGAAGCGACGGGACCACGACCGGGACCCGCCTGGTGACGGACATCGTCCGGCGGACCGGCAACTCCTTCCCGTCACTGCTCACCCCGTTGGGGTCGATCCTTCTCTTCGTGGCACAGGACCGCATCTCCGGGGGGCCTGGCCACGGGCCGGAGCTGTGGCGGAGCGACGGCTTCTATACGGGAACGGTCCTGGTCAAGGACCTCGTCCCCGGAACCGGCAGCCCGTTCAACGGATTGACGACCCCCATCTTCATGGCCGACGACCAGACGCTGCTGTTCTCCGCCAACGACGGCGTGGCCGGCATGGAGCTGTGGCGGAGCGACGGGACCGACGCGGGGACCGTCCTGGTGAAGGACATCATGTCGGGGCCCGGAAGCGGGATCACGTCTCCGGCCTCCCCGGCGCTGGTCGGCGCAACGCTCTACTTCGCAGCGAATGACGGCACCCACGGCCAGGAGCTGTGGAGGAGCGACGGGACCGAGGCGGGAACGGTCCTAGTCAAGGACATCGCGCCCGGAAGCTGACCGAGCCGCAGCGATCGACTTGACTGGCCGGAATGGGCGGTCGTAGCTTGCCTCGCATGCAGCTCGCGGACCGCATGGGCCGGCTGGGGACCGAGTCCGCCTTCGAGGTCCTGGCCCGGGCCCGTGCCCTCGAGGCCACCGGACGCAAGGTCATCCACCTGGAGATCGGCGAGCCCGACTTCGACACGCCGCAGCACATCTGCGACGCGGCGGCGGAGGCGCTCGCCTCCGGCCAGACGCACTACGTGCCGGCGCCCGGCATCCCGCCGCTGCGGGAGGCCGTCGCCGAGTTCCTGGAGCGAAACGGACGGATGCGGGCGACCGCCGACCGGGTGGTGGTCACACCGGGGGCCAAGCCGATCATGTTCTACGTGATCATGGCCCTGTGCCAGGAAGGTGACGAGGTCCTGTATCCGAACCCCGCCTTCCCCATGTACGAGTCCATCACCGCGTTCGCCGGCGCGACGCCGGTCCCCATCCCGCTTCGCGAGGAGAACCAGTTCCGGATCGATCCCGAGGAGCTGGCCACGCTGGTCACCGACCGGACGAAGCTGCTGATCCTGAACACGCCGCACAACCCGTGCGGCAGCGCGCTGACCCGCGAGGACGTGGAGCGGATCGCGGAAATCGCGATGGCGAACGACCTGATCGTGCTGACGGACGAGGTGTACTGGGCCATCCGCTACGACGGCCCGCACGTCAGCGTGCTGGACGTCGACGGCATGGCCGACCGCACAGTACTGCTGGACGGCTGGTCGAAGACGTTCGCAATGACGGGGTGGCGGCTGGGGTTCGGCGTCTTCCCGCTGGACCTGGTGGAACCGGTGACGCGGTTGGTCATCAACTCGGTCTCGTGCACGTCAGCGTTCAGCCAGCACGCCGCGATCGCCGCGTTGAACGGGCCCTGGGAGCCGGTGCAGGAGATGATCGCGGAGTTCCACCGCCGCCGCGACGTGATCGTGGACGGGCTGAACGGAATCCCGGGCATCTCGTGCCAGGAGCCCGCCGGGGCCTTCTACGTGTTCCCCAGCGTCGCCGACGTCGGCGCCTCGTCCAAGGAGATCGAGGCCCACCTGCTGAGCGAGGCCGGCGTGGCCTGCCTGTCGGGGACGGCGTTCGGCGCCCACGGCGAGGGGTACCTCCGGTTCTCTTACGCGAACTCGATCCAGAACATCCGCGACGCGCTCGAGGCCGTGGAGGCGGCGCTCCCGGACCTTCCCCGACCACATGGTTGAGCGGCGCTGGCCGGTGCTGGTGACGCGCCGGCTCCCGCGGGTGGCCATGGACGCCATCTCCTCGCGGTGCGACGCCGACGTGTGGGATGAGCAGACGGCCATCCCTCGAGCCGAGCTGCTGCGCCGGGTCGCTGGGAAGGCCGGCGCGGTCACGCTGCTCACCGAGAAGGTCGACGCCGAGTTCCTGGACGCCGCGGGCGAGGACCTCGTCGTAGTGGCCAACTACGCGGTGGGGTTCGACAACATCGACGTCGAGGAGTGCACCCGCCGCGGGGTGATGGCGACCAACACGCCCGAGGTGCTGACGGACACCACCGCCGACACCGCCTGGGCCCTGATGATGGCGGCCGGGCGGCGGGTGACCGAGGGCGACCGGTTCCTGCGGTCCCGGCAGAAGTGGATTTGGGGGCCGGAGATGATGCTGGGCCAGGACGTCCACCACAAGGTCCTGGGGATCGTGGGGTTCGGCCGGATCGGGCAGGCCGTGGCCCGGCGGGCCCAGGGATTCGGAATGCGGATGATCTACTACGACACGTTCCGTCCCCCCGCCGAGGTGGAACGCGAGGTGGGCGCCGAGTACCGCGACCTGGACGACCTCCTGGGGGAGGCGGACTTCATCTCCATCCACGTGGCCCTCACACCGGAGACCCGCCACCTGTTCGGCCCGGACCAGTTCCGGCGGATGAAGCCGACGGCCGTCATCGTGAACACCTCGCGCGGGCCGGTCATCGACGAGGCGGCCCTGGCCGGCGCACTCAAGTCCGGCGAGATCTTCGCCGCCGGCCTGGACGTCTTCGAGAACGAGCCCGACGTGCATCCGGAGCTGCTGGAGGTGGAGAACGCGGTGGTCATCCCCCACCTGGGAAGCGCCACCGTCGATACCCGCGACGCGATGGGCATGCTGGCCGCGGAGAACCTGGTCACCGCACTGGAGGGAGGGCGCCCTCCGACCCTCCTCAACCCGGAGGCCTGGGAGCGGCGTGCGGCTGGAGGGTAAGGTCGCGCTCATCACCGGCGCAGCCGGCGGGATGGGGAAGGTCGCCGCGCAGCTGTTCGCCGCGGAGGGCGCGAGGGTCGTGGTGTCCGACGTGTCCGACGAGGCCGGCGAGGCAACCGTCCAGGAGATCGCCGACGCCGGCGGAGCGGCCGCCTACGTCCACGCCGACGTCTCGCGGAGCGACGACGCCGAGGCCATGGTGGCCTTTGCCATGGGACGCTTCGGCACCCTCGACGTGCTCTACAACAACGCCGGCATCTTCCACCCGCAGGACGACTCGGTGGTCAACACCCCCGAGGAGGTGTGGAACCGGACCATCGACATCAACCTGAAAGGCGTGTTCCTGGGGTGCCGCTACGGCATCCCAGCGATGCTGGCGTCGGGGGGCGGGTCGATCATCAACGTGGCGTCGTTCGTTGCCCTGATGGGCGCGGCGGCGCCACAGATCGCGTACACGGCGTCGAAGGGCGGCGTGCTGGCCATGACCCGGGAGATCGCCGTGGAGTTCGCGCGGCAGGGCATCCGGGCCAACGCGCTCTGCCCCGGGCCCATCGAGACGCCGCTGCTGGCGGACCTGCTGGCCGACCCCGTGCGCCGGGACCGCCGCCTGGTGCACATCCCCATGGGTCGGTTCGGGAAGGCCGAGGAGATCGCCCGGGCCGCGCTGTTCCTGGCCTCCGACGACTCCTCGCTGATGACCGGCGCGGCACTGGTGGTGGACGGCGGCATCACCGCCGCGTACCTCACACCAGAGTAGGCAGGCCGGAGCTTCAGGGCGCGCCGGCCTGCGCGGCATACATCCTCCGGTACAGGACCGAACCTCGCCGCAGGTCGTCGTGGGTCCCGGACTCGACGATCCGGCTCGCCTCGAGCACGTAGATCCGGCTCGCGTTTCGCAGGGTGGAGAGCCGGTGCGCGATGACGAACACGGTCCTCCCCGTCATCAACCGGTCCAGGCTCCGAAGCACGTACCCTTCGGCGATGGCGTCCAGGCTCGACGTCGGTTCGTCGAGGATCACGATGGGAGCATCCCGGACCAGGGCCCTGGCGATGGCGATCCGCTGGCGCTCCCCTCCTGAGAGACTGGTGGCCCGCTCGGACACCACGGTCTCGTATCGATCCGGCAGCAGGCGCACGAATTCGTCGACGTATGCGGCCTCGGCCGCGGCCAGGACCTGCTCCGGGGTGGGCCGCTCCGCCCCATACGCAATGTTGTCGTAGATGGTCCCGTGGAAGAGCATCGACTCCTGGAGCACCAGCGCGACGGCCTGTCGGAGACTAGCCACGGTGAACTCCCGGACGTCATGGCCGTCGATCAGCACCTGGCCGTCCCAGGGGTCGTAGAACCTCGGGATCAGGCTGACCAGTGTGGACTTCCCCACCCCGGTCGGGCCGGCCAGCGCGACGACCTCTCCAGCGTGGGCACGCAGCGACACGTCGCGAAGTACGGCCCGGCCCGGTTCGTAACCGAACGAGACCGACGTGAGCTCCACGTCCCCCCGCAGGCGCGGGGTCGGGATCGCGTCCGGCCGCTCCGGCACCCTGGTGTGAACCGACAGGACCTCCTGGAGCCGGTCGGCGCTGGCCTGCCCCCGGCTGACCAGGGCGGCGAGCTTGGACAGGTTGCGCATCGGCTTGTAGAGCTGGGACAGATAGGCCAGGAACACCAGGAGCAGGCCCAGGCTCATCCGGCCCTGCATCACCCGGTGCACACCCACCCACAGCACGAGCGCGGTCCCGGCCACCGCGATCAGGTCGACCACCGGGCTGAACTTGGCCTGGAGCCCCACCACCTCGAGCCCCGCCGACAACCGCTCGACGTTCCGGGGGCGGAACAGCCGGAAATGACGTGGCTCTCGCGTGTAGGCCTGGACCACACGGATCGAGGAGAGCGTCTCGGAGGCCGTCGAGGCAACCTCGCCCTCCTTCCGCCTCTCCACCTTGGAGGCCCGCTTGATGCGGCGCGTGTAGCTGTACGTGCTCAGGAACAGAAGTGGTGCCACCGCAAGGGCCACGAGGGTGAATCCCGGATCGGCCAGGAGCATCACGCCCACGATCCCGATGAGCACGACGAGGTTGGGCACCAGGACGGACAGCGAGGCGATGAGCATGTCCTGGACGTAATCCACGTCTCCGGTCAGCCGGGTGGTCAGGTCCCCGACCCGCTGCCGGTCGTGGTAGGTGAGCGACAGCGCCTGGAGGTGGCCGAAGAGCTTGGTGCGCAGATCCGAGGTCAACCGCTCGCCGATCCCGTCCAGGACGAACGTGCTCAAGTAGTCGGCCAGGGCTCCGATCGCGACGATGACGACGAGCGCACCGATGGCCACGGCCAGCAACGTGGACGGGTCACGACGCGCGCCCGAGCCCACCAGGGCCCCGAGTTGCGGTCCCAGTGGCCGGTGCCGGAGCACGTTGTCCACGATGACCTTGAGCGGCCACGGCGCGGCCACGTCCGCCCCCGCCACCAGCAGGATCAGCACCGAGCCGACCAGGAGCCCGGCATGATAGGGACGCAGGACGTCCCGGAACCGCCAGAAGACGCGAAGCACGGATCGCCTACAGGCGGAGGATCCGGCGCTTGGCCCAGAACCCCGCCCCGAAGAGACCGAGGATGGCCAGGCCGAGGGCGATCATAGTGTTCCGGATCCATCCGGCCAGAGCGAACACGGCCCGGGGGGCGAACAGGCCCATCGCCGACAGGGGGTCCGGATGCCGGGCAAGTCCCGGACCGAGGATCAACAAGGCGGACGGGGCGATATCCAGGCCGATCACGGAGAGCCTGCCGCCCGGCTCGGCCGTACCATCCAGGTGATCCCTCGAGTCCGCGTTGGCCTCGAATCCCCCTCCGGGGCCGGAGCTGGAGAGCGACCCGCCGGCGGGGCTGGTCGAGCCTCCGCCGCCCCCGTCCGTGCCGGAGCCGCCACCGGACCCAGAGTCGGAACCGCTTCCGGAGCCGCCAGAGCCGGAGCCACCGGAACCCCCGGAGCCACCGCCGGGGCCGCCGGACGGATCGGGGGCAGGAGACGACCCGGGAGCCGGACTGGCGATTGGAGCGACCGACGGCGAGGGGTCGGGCGTTTCGGTGGGCTGGGACGTGGGCGACGCCACCGGGCTGGGACCGGGCTGCGCGCTTGCTGCCGGACCGGGGCACTGCTGGTCATCCCCGCCGTCCGTTGGAGCGCTCCCCCCGCCGCCCGAGCAATCGCCCTCGTCCGCGTGGGTAGTGGAGGCGGCAGCATGGAAGGCCCCGGCCTGGACCACCTGCAACACGGCCCAGCACCCGACCGCCACCAGAAGGGTCACCAGCACTCGTCGCATGGTTGCTCTCGGGAGTACGGGCGAGACCTCCGTTCAGCTTCCCGTCACGCTATGTTCACGTCACCGACCACTCAAAGCGGAAGCAAGCTTCCCTTCGAAGGAGGTTCGGAACGGGGGCTGACGCTGTAGGGCTGCCGTGGGATCCGGGGATCCCCGCGTTGGGGGCAATCGCCGACCATGGCCTACGGGCGTTCCTCACGGAACCGGCCGCGTCCGGCCCGGTCAGCGTGCGCCTGCTCAAACATCATCCCGGGTCGCGGTGCTCGCTTCGGGCGGACCTGCCAGGCCGGACAGTGGTGGTCAAGGCCTATGCCGAACCCCCCACGCAGTTGGTGGACCTGCTCGGCCAGCTGGAGCGGCAGGGCCTGGCCTCGGGCCTGGCCCCGAGCGTGGCTCCGCTGTTGGACTTCCGGCCTGAGCTGAACCTGCTAGTCATGGGGTGGTTAGACGGCCCAGCGGGGCGGGATCTCATCGCCGGAGGCCGCGGTGCGCGGGCCGGTGAGCTCGCCGCGTCGTGGACGCGAAGGACCGCCGCGCTCGACCTCAGCCTCGGCGAGCCCTTCGACCCCCCGGCCGTCCTTCACGACGCCGCCCGGTGGGTTCGCGACCTCGGGAAGGCCAGCCCGGAGCTGGGCCTGCAGGCCGAGGACCGGGTTCGGGCGCTGTCCACGGCCCTCCCCCCGCGCACCTCGATGGGGACCCGGCACGCCAGTTTCTCGCCAAGCCACGTGCTGGACCTCGGCGATGGACCAGGGGTCATCGACTGGGACTCACACCACCACGGACCCGTTGAGCTCGAAGCGGGCATGTTCCTGGCGTCGCTGGTCAGGCTGGTGAGCGGCCGTCGTCGGCTGGCCGGAGAGGCAGCGGCAGCCGACGCGGCGCTGCGCTCGGGCGTCTCGGACCTCGTGCACCCCGAGACCCTGGAGTGGTACCGGTCGGCCATGCTGGTCAAGCTGGCCAAGTACCTGTCCCACCGCCGCCCCCGGCGGTGGCGTGACCGGGCGACCGAACTGCTCTCTGAGGCCCGGCTGGCCTTGGCTTCTCGGTGACGCCTCGGTGAGGCCGCCGTGACCCGCGTCCGAACCCCCGGGGCGACCCTGGCCACCGATCGCGACGCGGTCCGCACGCTTCTGGCGGAGCATCTCCAGGAGCGGATCGGCTTCCAGCCGGAAGGCTGCGAGCTACGGGTTCTGAAGCGAACCGAGCGCCGTCTGGTGGTGCGGTACCGGTTGGCGGGCGAGGACAGCCAACTGGACGTCGTGGGCAAGTGGTATGGAACGGACCGCGGCCAGACCGTGGCCCACTCGCTGTCCTCGCTCCGCGAGCGCGGGTTCGGGGAGGCTCCCTTCGCGGTTCCCGAGGTGTACGCGTATCTGCCGGAATACCGAGTCGTGCTCACCGAGGCTGTGGACGGGCCGATACTGCGGGAGCGGCTGTACGAGGACCCGGCCGCGGCATCTCGGGCGGGGGCCTGGCTGGCGCGGTTCCATCGCACCGACCTGACCGCCACCAGGTCCTGCGGACCCGACAAGCAACGGGGTGCAGTGGCCCGGTGGGCCGAGGAGGTCCCGGAGCTCCGCACGGTCGCGACGGAGCTGGATGCCGCGCTGGCCGACCTGGCCGACCCCGAGCTCCCCGTCCACTACGACTACTACCACTCGCAGATCGTGCTCTCTGGGGAAGCCACCGTAGTGCTGGATCTGGACGAGGCCGGGATGGGTGACCCAGCCTTCGACGTGGCGCATTTCGAGGCCCATCTCCGCCTGCTGGCCCTGCAGTGGCTGGGTCGGCCCGACGGCTTCGACCCGGCCATCGAGCGGTTCCGATCTGGGTACCGGTCGGCCGGGGGCCGGGTCGAACGCCGGCCACCCCTGGAGGCCTTCGCCTGGTTCAAGCTCGCCCACCAGGCATACCGTCGCGACGCCGCGGCCGAGGAGCGGGACTACGCGCTGGATGCCGTCCGGGGCAGCCTGAGCGCGGCCTGAAGGATGGCCGAGGCGGCGTCCTGCCACGTGTGCGATTGGGCCAGGGCTCGCCCCGAAGCGCCCAGGGACCCGGCCAGGTCCGGCGACGAGGCGATCAGCTCCAACCGTTCCGCGAGATCGTCGGGGTCTCCCGGCCGGTAGGCTAGAGCCGCGCCGGAGCGGGCCAGACCGGCCACGTCTCCCCTGTCGGCCACCACGGTGGGCCGACCGCAGGCCAGGTACTCAAGGGCCTTCAGCGGCGAAAAGTAGTCGAACTGGGGGTCGGGCGGGAGCCCGGCCACGCAGGCGTCGGCCGCCGCTAGGTACCGGGGGACGTCCGCGTGGGCCACCGCACCGGCGAACACAACCTTCACGCCCAGCGAGCCGGCCAACCGCTCGACGCCTTTTCGCGCGGGGCCGTCGCCCACGATCAGGAGCACCGCTCGCCGCTCGGCGGGGAGGGCGGCAAGGGCCCGGACCAGGGTGTCCAGGTCGTGCCAGGCCTTCAGGCTGCCGGCGAACGCCACCACGAAGCCGCCGTCCAGGCCGAGCGACGACCGCGTGGCCGGACCGCGAGGGTCCGGTGAGAAAAGCTCCACGTCGACCGCGTTCGGCACCACCAGGACCCGCGACTGGCCCAGCGCCCGGATCCGGGCGGCCAGGGGCTCCGAGGGCACCACCACCAGGTCGGCGCCGCGCCATGCCGCCAGTTCGGCACGTCGTGCGGTGCCCGTCAGGGCCAGGCCGCGGAAGCGACTCTCTTCCCACACCAGCGGGGCGTTCACCTCAAGGACGAAGGGCAGCCCGGACCGGGCCGCCTCGGCGCGTCCCTCCGTTCGGAACAGGGCGTACCGCTCGTACACCAGGGCCGGTCGGAACGATTCGATGGCTCCTCGCACGGCCGTGGCCAGCGGCCGTCGTGCCGCGACCTCGCGGAGGTCCCGCCGCAGCACTCGCCCCGGAACCCGCGCGAACCCCTCCGGTTCGGAGGGGCCGGCCCTGAAGACCCGTTCAGCCGGACCACCCTCGACCCGCCGGGCCACCACCGCGACGTCGTGACCCTCGGCCCGGAAGGCGCGAACCAGTTCCCCGACGTGGATGGAGGCTCCCTTCGTCCCACCCACCGGGATGCCACGATCGAGGCACACGTACAGGATCCGCATCAGGCCACGGTCCCAGTCCGAAACAGCGACCTCACCCGTGCCACGGTGGATGAGCGGTCGAAGGCCGCGGCCACCTCGAGCCCTCCCCGAACCAGCCGGAGTCGGAGCTCGGAGTCGCCCAGGAGACGGCACACGGCGTCGGCCATGGCTTCGGGATCATCGGGGGAGACCAGCAGTCCGGACACGCCGTCGGTCACCACCTCCGGAACGCCTCCCACCGGCGTGCTGACCACCGGCACCCCCACCGACATCGCCTCGACGATAGCCACCGGGAGCCCGTCCTGATCCCCCTTGGCCGTCCGGCGGCAGGCCAGCGCGAACACGGTGGCTCGCTCGTAGGCCTCCCTGACCTGCGGATGGGTGAGCGCACCCCGGAACCGCATGCGCCCATCCAGCTGCAGATCCGAGGCCCGCCGCTCCAGCTGCGGTCGAAGGGGCCCATCCCCCACCACGTCGATGCGAAACCGGATGCCTCGCGCCCCGAGCAGGTTCGCCGCCTCCACCAGCGTGTCGACGCCCTTCTTCGGCACTAGCCGGGCCACCACCAGCACCACAGGGTCGCCGTCCGGAGGGCTCCCCCGAGGTCCGAACCGGGTCTGGTCCACGCCGTTTCGGACCACCGCCACCTTGCCCCGATCGGCCGGGAGGGCCGCTCGGCGGATGTGATCGCGCCCGTGCTCGCTGACCGCCACGGCGAAGCGGGCCTCCCTCAGCTTGGCGGCCAGCAACTCCGGATGCACCAGCTGGAAGATGTCCCTGGCGTGGCCGGTGAACGAGAACGGCCGTGCGGTGAGCCGTCCCAGGAGGAGCGCGACAGTGGTGGCTCCGTGCGCGAAGTGCGCGTGCAGGTGGTCCGGATGGCCGGGGATCCGCGAGAGCAGCCAGCAGGCCTCACCGAACCGCTTCACGTGGTGGACCTCCCGGTCCCGGATGGCCCACCCCAGGCACCAGGCCAGAGCCGGCCAGGCCAGGCGCGGGCGGACGGCGAGGGCTCGAATCGAGGCCCCCACCAGGTGGGGGAACCGGGCGGGACCTTCCGGGACGTAGATGGTGCGGGAGGCCAGATCGTCCGCCCCAGGATGGCGCGGCTCGCCCCGGTGCGGCCGGAGCAGCGAGCAGACTGTGACCTCCTCGCCCTGGGCCAGGAGCTCCTGGATCTCTCCCTGGACGAACGTTTCAGAGACCTTAGGGAACCGCTTGAGGACGTAGACGAGCTTCACGTCGTCAGGTCGAGGAGCGCCTGCGTGGCCCGGTCGACCCCTCCCAGCTCTGGGAGGGACCGATCCGGATACGGATCCCCGGTCAGGGCTGCCTCGATCGCCTCCCCCATCCGGCGTCCCGTGCACTCGGACAGCGGCACGGCGGTGGCCAGCCCCCGTTCGGCCAGGATCCGCGCCCGGATGGGCTGCTCCTTGCTGGGCCCCGGCCGGGGAATCACCACGGCGGGGCGTCGGTAGGAGAGGACGTCACACACCGTGTTGTAGCCGGCCATGGACACCACGGCACTGGCTCGGGACAGCTTCCACGGGAGGTCGTCGGCGAAGCGGTGGACGCGGGCCCCCACCCGCTTGCCCGTGGCGCGAAGCCGGTCCACGTCCGGCTCACTCATTAGCGGACCCGTGAGGACGGTGCAGCCCACGGTGCCGCCCGGCCGGGGCCGGACCTGTTCCAGCGAATCAAGGACCGCCGCCAGGACAGGATACCCGTCCGCCCCTCCTCCGGACGTGGCCAGTAGGCGCACCTCGCCGGGCGGACGGGACCGGGCCGCGGCCCCGGGGTCGCCCAGCAGTCCGACGTACGTCGCGAGGTCGGGGTCCAGCCCGTACCCGGCGAAGTCGAACCAGCCGGGCTCGCCGTACACCAGCACGAGGTCGTACAGCTTCTCCAGCGCCTCGGGGACGCCCTCCAGCTCCCAGGCCTCCCGGACGGCGGCGGGCTCGTCGAGGATGTCCCGGAACCCGATGGCCGTCCGGGCGTCCGCCCGCCGGGACAGCTCCTCCAGGGCGGGCTGCAGCTCGCCCTCCACGCCGAGCGGGAGGTAGTCCGCCACGAACAGGTGCGGCCGGTAGGCCCGGACCGCCTCGAGGATGATGGTTCGCCGCAGGCCAAGCAGGTGCTCCATCTCGATGTCCAGGGCGTGCGGCCGCCACCGCCCGGTGGCCTGCTTGCGCACCGAGGGCAGCTTCACGTAGTCCATGCCATCCGGGATGGGGAAGCTGTGGAGCCCCGCCGACCCCGTGATCACGAGGACGTCCGCGTTCGGCCGGCGCCTGAGCAGGGCCTGGGCCAGAACCAGGTTGCGGCGCACGTGGCCCAGCCCGAAGCCGTTGTGCGAGTAGAAGGCCACCCTCAGGCTCATCGCGCCCCGTTTCGCCGGATCCGTCCCCTCATCCTTCGGGAAATACGGCCCGACCACTGCAGTGGTTGTCCGAGTTCCACGGGAACCGTCCGGGGTTATCCTGGGGTGGTGGAGCACCTCGTGGCCACGGGCGGCCCCAACCTGGCGACCTCGCCGGGCCGCTTCGACCCCGGCCCGCTCCTCATGCTGGTCGGCAGCCTGGCCGCCATGCGCTTCCTGTTCCGGCTGACCATGACCTGGGCGGTGATCGCCGTAGGCACGCTCGCCGGCGTTGCCCTGGGGTGGGCAGTGACCATCTGGGGGGTGGCCACGCCCACCGCGGTCGGGCTGCTAATGGCGGCGATGGCGGCGGGCCCGGTGCGGCGCTGGCAGGCCGGGAACGCCTGAGGGTCAGTCCGCGGCGAACACCGGCTTCAGCGCGAAGTAGACCTGCCGGTAGCGGCGGTACGCCTCCTCGTACTCGGCCGCGGCATCGGGATCCGGGACATGCTCGTCCGGCCGGAAACGCACGAACGCGTCGACAGCCTGCGCGATCGTGCCGTGCAGGCCGGACCCCACCGCCGCCAGGATGGCCGCCCCGGTGGCCGTGGTCTCCACGGTTTCCGGAACCCGAACCGGAAGGCCGGTCACGTCGGCCTTGATCTGCCGCCACAGGGCGCCCTTGGCGCCGCCGCCCACCATGGTGATCCGCCGGACCTCCAGGCCTGCTCCTCGCATGGCCTCCAGGATGTCGCGCAGGGCGAACGCACTTCCCTCCAGCACCGCGCGGGTCATGTGGGCCCGGGTGTGGGCCAAGCTGAGGCCGGAGAACACCGCCCGAGCCGCGCCGTTCCATTCCGGGGCCATGGCCCCCTGCAGGCACGGAAGGAACACCACGCCGTCTGACCCCGGCGCCACCCCGGCCGCCTCCGCGCTCAGCAGGTCGTACGCGTCGCCCCCGCCGTCCTGCTCGGCTCGCCGCTCCAGCGGGGCGAACTGGTCCCGCCACCACCGGAGGCTACCGCCCGAGACGAATCCCGGGTTCTCCAGCAGCCACGCGTCAGGGTCGGCGTGCGGGTGGCACTCCACCAGCATGGTGGGGTCCTCCCGCGGTTCCGCGCTGGCCGCGCACACGGGCTCGGCCGTCCCCACGACGTCGCACACCTCACCGGGCGCGAACACGCCGGCCCCCAGCGTGGCGGCCATCTCGTCGCCGCACCCCACCACGACCTCGGTCCGCGGGGACAGCCCGGACCGCTCCGCGAACGCGTCGGTCACCGTCCCCGCCACCGTGGTGGACAGGGCCAGCTCCGGCAGCATCGACTCGTCCAGCCCGGCCGCTTCCAGGACCCGAGAGGACCACCGGCGGGTCCGGGGATCGAGGAGGGCGAGCGACGACGCGTTCGAGTGGTCCACGGCCATGATGCCGGCCACGTGGCGCAGCACATAGGAGCCCGGAGGCATCAGGCAGGCGGCCTCGGCGAACACCGCGGGCTCCCGGTCCCGCACCCACAGCGCCTTGAAGACGGCGTGCGAGGAGTCCAGGTTCGCCCCGACCAGCCGGTAGAACTCCTCCGGGGCGATCCGCTCGGCCATCCACGCCGCCTGCGCCTCGGCACGGCGGTCCATCCAGATCATGGCCGGCCGGAGGGCCCGCCCCCGCCGGTCGCACACCACCATGCCGTCCAGCTGGGACCCGAACGAGATCGCCGCCACGGCGTCGGGACCTCCGGGGAAGCCGTCCACCAGGCGGTGGATGGTGGATGCCAGCGCGTCGATCCAGGCCTCCGGGTCCTGCTCGGCCCACCCCGGGTGCGGATAGGACAGATCGTATCCCTGGTAGGCGCTTGCCACCAGCGAGCCGTCCGCCGAGTACAGCGCGGCGTTCGTTCCCTGGCTGCCGATGTCGCAGCCGATGAAGTAGGGACCGGTCACGGAACGATGACGACCTTCAGCCCGGTTCCCGATCGGATCGTCTCGAACCCGGAAGCGATCCCCTCCAGCGGAAACCGGTGCGTCACGATCCGAGCCAGGTCCTCCTGCCGGCGGTCCAGGTAGTCCATGGTGATCCTGTACTGGCGGTGGGTCGCGCCGTACGCCCCCAGAATCGCGAGTTCCTTGTAGTGCAGCTGGTTCATGTCGAGCGAGCTGATCGGATCGTGCTTGGGGAGGCCGGCGAAGTACACGACGCGGGCCCGCTTCGCGGCCATCTCCAGGGCGGCCTGCTGTGCTTGCTTCGACGGCGCGGCCACGCTGACCCGGTCGGCTCCCTGGCCCGCCGTCCGCGACAGCACCCCCTCGACGCCGTTGTCCTCGCCGGCCACCCACCCCTCGTCCACGAACGCGCCCACCACCGACAGGGCGAGGTCCAAGCGGTCGGCGCTGGCCTCGATCAGGAACACGCGGGCCGCCCCCCGGTCCCGGGCCATCAGGGCCTGCCAGCAGCCGATCGGCCCGCCGCCGATGATCACCACCACGTTCCCCAGTTGCACGTCCAGGACCTCGACGCCGTTCAGCGCGCAGGCGAACGGGTCGGCCACCGTGGCCAGGTCGGAAGGAAGCTCCGTCGGCAGTGGGATGAGGTTCTTGATCGCGATCGGGGGCACGGCCGCGTAGTCCGCGTACGCGCCGGGGAAGGGGTCGTAGCCGTACAGCAGGTGGTGCTCGCACAGGTTCTGGAACCCGTCCAGGCACCACCGGCACTCGCCGCAGGTGAGGATCGATCCCAGGAACACGCGGTCGCCGGCCGCCACGCCAGGCGGCAGCTCGGCCTCCGGTCCCACCTCGCGCAGGAAGCCGACGGGCTCATGGCCGAGGACCCACGGGCCGGGCGCGCGGGGGTCGCCGTTGAAGAACGTCCGGGCGTCCGTTCCGCAGATGCCGCAGGCCTCGACCTCCAGGATGGCCCCGGCGGGATCGAGCTTGGGCTCCTCGGCGTCTTCCACCGAGATCACACCGGGCTCCTGCATGAACGCCGCCCTCACGACGACAGCTCCTCCAGCAGGGCGTCGTGCGCCTTCTCCGCCGTCCACCGCTCCCGGATCACCCGCGACAGCGCCCGGGTGATGGCCTCGGGCGAGCGGTGCATGAAGATGTTCCGCCCCACCGAGCAGCCGATGGCCCCGGCCGCCATGGCCTGCTCCATCCGCGACAGCAGCTCCAGGTCCTCCAGGCGCGACCCGCCGGCCAGCACCATCGGGATGCCGTTGGCCGCCTCCACCAGCTTCCCGAACCGCTCGCCGTCACCCGGCCAGTTCGTCTTCACGATGTCGGCGCCGAGCTCCGCGCACAGCCGGACGTTCCGCTGGAGGTACTCGAAGCCGTACTGCGCGGAGAGCTCCTCCACCGATGCGTACGTCGTGGGGAACTCGGCCTCGGCGATGAAGGGCATCCCCAGGGCGGCGCACTCCCGTCCCACCGAGGACAGGATCTCCAGCATGCCGGCCTCGTCCTCCCCGCCCAGGGCGGTGAACAGCACGACGGCGTCCGCGCCCAGGACCAGCGCCTCCTCCACGTCGGCGATCTGCACCACGGTGGGCCGGCCCTCCTCCGGCGCCGCGGAGGCCGACAGCAGCAGCGCCAGCGACGTCGTGGGCGAGAACGCCGAGTGCGCGGCCCGGATCATCCCCTTGCTCATCATGATGACGTTGGCCCCGCCCGCCACGGCCTCCTCCGTGCGCGTCTCGATGTCCGCGAGCGGCTCGAGGAACGTGGGCGAGGTCATCCCGTGGTCCAGGGCGCAGATCACCGACACGCCGGCGCCGTCGATCACCCGTTTCATCCGCATGGACTTCCCGACCTGGGTGGTCACGTCTATCCGAACCTCCTTCCGGGGCCGCGGCGAACGACCGTGAACTCGAACGCGTCGGCCAGGTGGTACTCGTGGGAGGACAGGACCGGACGGCCGTCGCCGTCGTAGTCGACCTGCCGCAGGTACAGCATCAGGGCGGCCCTCGGAACCCGCAGCTTCGCCGCCACGTGCTTGGGCGCCCGCACAGGGGCGAAGTCGGCCAGGCCGTGGTGGATGGCCAGCCCCAGGTCCCGCTCCAGCGCCTCGTACACGGATCCCCGGGCCAGCCAGCCGATCACCTCCGGATGGCCCTCCAGGAGCCGGGCCGGCAGCACGTCGCGGGTGAACACGACGGGCCGGCCGTCGGCGGTCCGAACCCGATCCACCGCCACGACGTCCTCGTCGGGCTCCAGACCCAGGCGCATGGCCTCCGATGGGGGTGCCCGTTCGATGCTGGTGACGGCCTGCTCGACGCCCGGCTTCATGCCGGCCGCACGGATGGCGTCGGTCACGCCGAAGTTCATGTCCAGGTTGTTGCGGACCCGGGGGCGGTGGGCCAGGAAGGTCCCCGCGCCGCGGGCCCTCGTCACCAGCCCCTCGTCCTCGAGGGACCGGAGCGCCTCCCGGAGCGTGGGCCGCGACACGCCGAGCTCGCCGGCGAGCTGCGGCTCGGGCGGCAGCTGGGCCCCCGGGCTGACCTTCTCGCGCTCGATCCACGACAGCAGGGCGTCACGCGTCGAGCGTCGGAACTTCCGCAGGCCTGGGCGGGCCATCCCTCTCCTTCGTTGCTCGCCCATATTTGTCAGACAAGCAGACGCCCGTTGTCAAGGCTTGTCTGACATGACCCCTTGACACGGCTGGGGCGCTTTGGGCTGAATATGCGCGACCAAACCAGGCCGGGGAGGTGTCGGGTGGGACAGGAACGCAAGTTCGGGTCGGTCACCTACCAGGACGTCGGCACTGACTACTTCGAGAAACGCCGCCTGCGTCGCCATGCCGGCATGTGGTCGCTGTGGGGCCTTGGGGTCGGCGCCGTCATCTCCGGCGAGTACTACGGGTGGAACTTCGGCCTGGGGACCGGCGGGTTCTATGGCCTCGCGGTCGCCGCCGTGTTCATGGCGATCATGTACTACTGCCTGGTCTACTCGATCGCCGAAATGTCCCCGGCACTGCCCCACACCGGCGGCGCCTACTCGTTCGCCCGGTCGGCAATGGGTCCGTGGGGCGGCTTCCTGACCGGCCTGGCCGAGAACATGGAGTACGTGATCACGCCGGCCGTGGTGGTCGGCGCGATGGGCCTGCTCGCGCAGCAGATCGTGGTCGGGCTGTTCAGCGCCGGCGGGCACTTCAACAGCGCCGGATCCGTGGTCGGCGCGGCCTGGTGGAACAGTCTGCCGTTCTGGTGGGCCCTCTTCTACGCCATCTTCGTGGGGATCAACATCATCGGGATCGAGGCCACGATGCGGTTCACGGTGACCATCACCGTGCTGTCGATCGCCGTCCTGGTGTTCTTCTTCCTCGCCGCGATCATCTCGGGGAAGCTCGACTTCTCGCTGTGGACGAACATCTCGAGCAGCGGGAAGGAGGTCGCGGGGGGTGGCGGCCCGGCCTTCCCGTTCGGCATCTCCGGGATCTTCAAGTCCTTACCGTTCGCGATCTGGTTCTTCCTGGCCATCGAGGAGGTGCCGCTCGCGGCCGAGGAGTCGATGGATCCCCGCCGCGACGTCCCCAGGGGATCGGTCCTCGCACAGCACACCCTGGTGATCGCGGCGGTCCTCACGCTGGTGTTCAACACGGCGCTCCCGGGCGGGTCGTTCCTCTACGGTGCCTCGGGGTTCCCGCTGCTGGACGGCTTCAAGGCGATCTTCGGGTCCGCCGGAAAGGTCGCCTACGTCCTCGGCCTCCTCTTCGAGATCGGGCTCATCGCCAGCTTCTTCACCATCATCTTCGCGTACGGCCGGAACACCTTCTCGCTGTCTCGGGCCGGCTATTTCCCCAAGTGGTTGTCGAAGACCCATGGGCAGCGGAACACCCCGCATGTCGCGTTGATCGCCGGCGCCGCCGTGGGCTACGCCGTCGCCCTGTTCGTGTACATCCTGCAGCAGAAGGCGTTGGGTGCACAGATCGTCGCGGCGCTGCTGAACATGGCCGTGTTCGCGGCCGTGATCTCCTACATCCTCCAGATGACCTCCTTCACGCTGCTCCGGTACAAGCTGCCGAACATCGCGCGGCCGTACCGGAGCCCGGTGGGCGTCCCCGGCGCGGTGGTGGCGGGGCTCCTGGCGGCCACCTCGCTGATCGCGATCTTCCTGAACTCGGCCTACCGGCCCGGCGTGTACGGCGTGGCCGCGTACTACGTGCTCGGCGTCCTGTACTTCGCCATCGCGGGGCGGCACCGGCTGGTGCTGTCCCCCGAGGAAGAGTTCGCGATGACGAGAGGGCAGCACGGGCATCCCGAGTCCGAGGGGTACGGCACCACCCACGTGCAGGACGTGGGCGGGACGTCCACGACCCCGGAGCGGCCGGTCGAGCCGGTGATCTGATCGCTGGGAGCCGGGTGCAGGAGCGCGGCGGGCGCACGGGCGGCCGCCGCGCTCGTTTTCGACAGCGGCGGAGGAGGCAGGAGCGATGGCACGGGGGATGCTGGACGCGACGACCATCACCGACCTGATCGAGCTGGGGGACATCGACACGATCCTCGTGGTGTTCCCGGACCAGCAGGGCCGGTTCATGGGAAAGCGGGTCACCGGCGACTTCTTCGCCCACGACGTGCTGGACGGCGAGGGGGCCATCCACGCCTGCAACTACCTGCTGGCGGTGGACATGGAGATGGAGCCGCTGCCCGGGTACGCCTACGCCAACTGGGACACCGGGTACGGCGACCTCAAGGCCATCCCCGACCTGAGCACGATGCGGCTGGTGCCGTGGCTGGAGAAGACCGCCCTGGTCATCTGCGACGTGTTCGACGAGGAGACCGGCGATCCGGTGGAGGTGGCGCCCCGCCAGATCCTCCGCCGGCAGATCGAGCGGGCCAGGGCTGCCGGCTACACGGTGATGTGCGGCTCGGAGCTGGAGTTCTACCTGTTCAGGGACTCCTACGAGGAGGCCGCGGGGAAGGCGTATCGCGGGCTGAAGCCGCACTCGGACTACATCATGGACTACCACATCCTCCAGACCACCAAGGACGAGTACCTCATCCGCCAGTTCCGCAACCAGATGGACGCGGCGGGCGTGCCGGTGGAGTTCTCCAAGGGAGAGTTCGGACGGGGCCAGCACGAGATCAACCTGCGCTACTCGGACGCCATGGAGATGGCGGACCGCCACACCGTCTACAAGAACGGCGTGAAGGAGATCGCCGCGCTGAACGGCCGCGCGGTGACCTTCATGGCGAAGTGGTCGATGGCCGAGGCGGGCTCGTCGTGCCACCTCCACTCCAGCGTGTGGGGCGCGGACGGCGGCGAGTCGCTGATGTGGGCGGACCAGGGCGAGGACCACCTCTCACCGCTGTTCCGGAACTACCTGGGCGGCCTGATGGCGACGGCGCGCGAGCTGGCGTGGATGTTCGCCCCCTCGGTGAACTCCTACAAGCGCTACCAGCTGGGGTCGTGGGCGCCAACGGCGATCGCGTGGGGCCACGACAACCGGACCTGCGGGTTCCGCATCGTCGGCGAGCACGGCGGCTTCCGGGTGGAAGACCGCATCCCGGGCGCCGACGCCAACCCGTACCTGGCCTTCGCCGCCACCATCGCCGGAGGGCTGCACGGCATCGAGAACGGGATCGAGCCGCCGAACATGTTCCACGGCAACGCGTACGAGGCGAAGGACGTCCCGCGGGTACCGACGTCGCTGCACGAGGCGATCGAGGAGTTCGCTGGGAGTGAGGTCGCTCGCAAAGCGTTCGGCGACTTCGTGTTCGAGCACATGCTGAACACGGCTCGCCAGGAGCAGACCATATTCGACAACCAGACCGTCACGGACTGGGAGCTGGCCCGCTACTTCGAGCGGCTGTGAAGGAACTGGTCGACTCCCCCGTCGCCTCCGTCGTGGAGGAGCGCTTCCCGGTCTATCTTGAGCGGATCCGCGACCTGTGCCGGATGCCGTCGGTGAGCGCGACGGGCGAGGGCATCCGGGAGACCGCCGACGCGGTGGCCGGCCTGATCGAAGGAGCTGGGGGCTCCGTTCACCTGGTCGAGACGGACGGGCACCCGGTCGTGCTCGGTGAGCTGAGCGGACCCCCCGGGGCACCCCGCCTGGTGCGCTACGGCATGTACGACGTCCAGCCGGCCGAGGAGCCGGACTGGTCGGCTCCGCCCTTCGCCGCGGAGATCGTGGAGCGGCCGGAGGTGGGCCCGGTGGTCATCGGGCGCGGCACGGCCAACTCCAAGGGATCGCTGGCTGCGTTCTTCTGCGCGCTGGACGCGCTGCGGGCGACGGGCGGGGTGCCCGTGAGCGTGGCGTTCTTCGTGGAGGGCGAGGAAGAACTCGGCAGTCCCCACCTCGACAACGTGGTGCGGGCCCACGTCGACGAGCTGGCCGGCGACGCGGGGGTCGACTTCGACCTGTTCGGCGACCTCTCCGGAGGAGTGGACCTGGTGCTGGGTTGCAAGGGGCTGCTCAGCCTGGAGGTGTCGTGCACCAGCGGCGACTGGGGCGGGCCGGCCCGGCCCCTGCATTCCAGCGAGGCGGCCTGGATCGCCTCGCCCGTCCTGGCCCTCATCCATGCGCTGGCGGAGCTGACCGGCCCGGACGAGGCGTTGCGGGTGCCGGGATTGGCGGACGGGGGGCAGCCCCGGACCGACGCCGACCTGACCCTGCTGGCGGAGCTGGCCGAAGGGTTCGACCCGGCGGCGCATCTGATGGAGGCGGGGGCCGCGCGATACAAGCTTCGCGGTGGCCCGGCCGAGCTGCTGGATGCGCTGATCTTCCGGCCGACCCTAAACGTCTCCGGGCTGGAGGCGGGATACACGGGGCCGGGCGGCAAGACCATCCTGCCGAACCGGGCCCGGGCCCTGCTGGACATCCGCCTGGTGCCGGGCCTCGACGCGCTGGGGGTCGCCGGCGCCGTTCGCGACCACCTCCGGAGGACGGGCCACGGCCACGTCGTCGTCGAGGTGCGCGACCACTACCCCTGGGCGAAGGCCGATCCGCAGTCCCGCGTGGCGGCGGCCATGCGCGCGTCCTACGAGCGCTTGGGCCGGCGGGTCCTCCCCTACCCGATGGCACCCTGGTGCGCGCCGTTCCACGTGTTCGATCGGGTCCTGGGGATCCCCTGGGCGGCCGGCGGCCTCGGCTTCTCGGGGGGCGCGCACGGACCGGACGAGTTCGTGTCGGTCGATGGGCTGAAGGAGCACATCGTCGGGGTGGCGGAGTTCCTCATGGCATTCGCCGAGGGGCGGCCCTCGTGAGCCTCCGCGTCATCCGGTGCGAAGGCGACGGGTTCACTCGCGGCAAAGAGGTCGGCATGGGTGCGACGGAGCTCATCCATCGGTCCCTGGCCTTCTACCGCGGCTACCTGGCGCGACGCGGCGTGCCCGCCGAGGATCTCCCTGCTGTCCTGGGGCCGTATCGCGACGCCGCGGCCGCCGCGTACCCCGGCCTGCTGCGCGAGATCGATGGCATGGCGGAGGGCGCTGGTTGCCCGTGGTGGGAGCTGTTCGCCGTCAACGCCTTCGAGGAGATCGAGCCGCTCCTGGCGCAGCCGGCCGGCCTCGAGCGGTGCTCGGCATTCGTGGCGGGGAGCCGCCTCGCCCACAACGAGATGTGGCTGGCGGGGGACGCGGGCAACGTCGTCGTGGTGCTGGCCCGTCCCGAGGAGGGACCCGCGTTCGCCTCGCCCACCGTGGCATGCTGCCTCCCGGTGGTGGGCATGAACGCGGCCGGGCTGGCGTTCTCGGTCCTGTCGGTGACGGCGGAGGACGACGGCGTCGGCGTCCCGCGCGTCCTGGTGTCCCGGGACGTCCTCCAGGCCACCAACCGCGAGGACGTCGTGCGCCGGGCCGCGCCGCCCCATCGATCCGGTGGCTACGCCTACGAGGTGGCGGTCCGCGACCACGACGGCTTCCTGGTGGAGACCACGGCCACCCGCCATGCCGTGCTCGACAGACGCCCCGCCCACGCCAACCACTACCTCGCGGCGGAGCTCGCCAAGATCGCGGCGCCGCCGTCGGCAGGAAGCGTGGCCCGGCTGGAGCGCACGGAGCAGCTTCTGGCGTCCCATCCGCCCCGCGACGAACAGGGTGCCATGGCCATCCTGTCGGATCACCGCAGCCAGCCGCGTGCGATCTGCTTGCACGCCGACCCTGCCGAGGGGGACGCGGCCGAAGCGGTGGTGTTCTCGATGGTGTGCGATGTCGAATCGATGCGCATGTGGGTCGCGCGCGGCAACCCGTGCGTCACGCCGTTCGAGCAGATCGACGTCCACGACGTCCTCGGCGAGGGGGGTCCACGGTGAGAACCCGGCCCCTGCGCTACGAGCGCCTGACCTGGCCCGAGGTGGCCGCGGCGGCGGCCGAAGACCGGGTGTGCCTGATCCCCGTGGCGACGCTGGAGGACCACGGCCACCACCTGCCCATCGACGCCGACCTCCGGATCGTGGGGGAGATCTGCCGCCGCGCCGCGGAGGAGTCCCCTGACGAGGTCGTCTTACTGCCCGCGATCCCGCACGGGTACTCGCCGCACCACATGGACTTCCCCGGCCCCATCACCATCGGATGGGAGACCTTCACCCGCTACCTCACCGACGTGGGGACCTCGCTGGTCCGCCACGGGTTCCAGCGGCTCCTCTACCTGAACGGCCACGGCTCGAATCAGAATCTCGTGGAGATGGCGGCGCGCCTGGTCATGATCGAACATCCCCAGTCGCTGGCCGCGGCGGCCTTCTACCTGTCCAGCCCGGGCGCCGCTGCCGTGATCGCCGACGTGCGTGACTCCGAGCGCGGCGGCATGGCCCACGCCTGCGAGCTGGAGACCTCCATCTACCTGGCCATCGACCCCGACGCCGTGGACATGTCGCTGGCGGTGGACGAGCAGTCGTACCCGCAGGGGGAGCACGCGTGGTTCGACTGGTCCGACGGCTCGCTGAAGCTGATGCCGTGGTGGTCGTCGTTCAGCCGGACCGGCGTGCAGGGCCGGCCCACCCTGGCCACCGCCGAGAAGGGGAAAGCGCTGCTGGACGCGGCGGTGGCCGAGTGCGTGGCCTACGTCCGCGAGCTGCGAGAGAAGCCGATCCCCGAACGTCGCACCCCGGAAGGACCGTCCCGATGAAGCCGGTGAAGGCGCGCCCGCTCCCGCCCGGCGGGACCATCGGCGTGGCCGGGACGTCCAGCCCGTGGGAGCAGCGCTCCGACGTGGACCGGGCCATTCGGTGGTGTGAGTCGAGGGGCTACCGCGTGAAGCTGGGTAGCGGGGTCTACGATCGGGACGCCTACCTGGCCGGCGACGCCAAGACCCGGGCCCGCGACCTCACGGCGATGTTCGAGGACCCTGAGGTCGATGCTGTCCAGTCGCTGGGCGGGGGCTTCGGCGCTTCGGAGGTCGTGCCGTTGCTGGACATGGCCGCCATCGCCGCGAACCCCAAACCGTTCGTGGGCTACTCGGACGTTACGGCGCTGCACGTGGCCATCCGCCAGGCCACCGGCCTGGTCACGTTCTACGGCCCGAACTTCCTGACCCTGGCCGACCCGGAGCGGACGGACTTCACCCGCGACGGGCTCCTGAAGGCCTTCACCACGACCGACGCGCTCGGTCCTGTCGCGCCCCGGCCCGACGATCCGTACGTCGGCGCTATGGGCGGGGGTCGAGCAACGGCCCCCCTGATAGGCGGCTGCCTGTGGCTGCTCCAGGAGACGCTGGCCACACCCTGGGAGGTCGACCTGGACGGCTCGATCCTGTTCTTCGAGGACGTGTGGTGCCCGCCCTACCAGGTGGACGGGATGCTCCTGCACCTGGCCAACGCCGGGAAGCTCGACGGCGTGGTTGGTGTCGTGGTCGGTGAGATGGCCCATTGCCAAGACAAGCTGTTCCCGGAACCATGGCTCCAGGGGAGGTCCATGGAGGACGTGTTCGAGGCGCGGTTGCAGCCGCTCGGCGTCCCGGTGGTGTTCAATCTGCCCCTCGGACACGGCAAGCACCTGGCCACGATCCCGCTCGGCGTCACGGCGACCGTCGACGCCGACGCCCGCACGCTGGTCATCGAAGAGCCCGCGCTGGAACCGGAGGACGACCGGGCCTGAGGGTCCCGAGAAGGGGGCAACCGATGCGAAGGAGCGGGCGACGGCGCCGGAACGCTGGTACGACCCTGGCGGTGGTCGCGGCACTCGTCGGCCTGGTGGCCACGATGGGAGCATCGCCGAGCCCGTCGGCGGCGACGGGGCCCTCGGCCGCGCCCACCCCCAGCGCCCAGAAGGTCACGTTCGTGTACGGCGACACCAGCGAGCCCAGCTCGCTGAACCCGATGATCGGCTACCTGGCCACCGAGTTTTACTTCTGGGCCTGGACCTACCACCTGCCGATCAGCTTCGCGGTGAACGACCTGGGGGCGGCTCCCGACCTGGTGACCCACGTCGACACCAGCGCCGACGGGCAGACCTTCACCTACACGATCCGTGACGACGTGACGTGGTCCGACGGGGTCCCGCTCACCGCGAAGGACGTCGCGTTCACCCTGAACCTGTACAAGAGCAAGCACGCCTACCTGCCCCAGACCTACGTCAAGCTCCTGGACAGCATCACCGCCCCGAACGACACGACCGTGGTCCTGCACTCCAGCCAGCCCACCAGCCTGTTCTCGGGCGCAGTCCCATATCTGTACACCTACATCCTGCCGGAGCACGTGTGGGGCAAGCTGGACCAGCCGAAGAACTACTCGAACGCCCCGGAGGTGTCGAGCGGGCCCTTCTACATCGCGGAGTACCAGCGGGGGCAGTTCGTACGGCTGGAGCGCAACAAGTACTGGACCGGCCCCGACCCCCACGTGGACGAGATCATCTACCGCATCTTCAAGAACGAGGACGCCGAGGCGGAGGCCCTGAAGAGCGGCGAGATCGACTTCGGGTACTTCGACTCGGCCAACGTCCTGAACTCGCTGAAGGGCCAGCCGAACATCGGCACCGAGGTCGGGACGGTCCCCGAGTTCGACGAGCTGGCCATGAACAGCGGTTCCGCGTCCCAGAAGCCCGAAGGCGCCTTCAAACCGCACGGCGACGGCCATCCGGCCCTGGCCGATCCGATCGTCCGCCGGGCCATCCGGATGGCCGTCGACAGCAAGGAGCTGGTAGACAAGGTGCTCCTCGGCTACGGCCAGCCCGGCACCAGCATCGTCCCGCCCGTTTCCATCTCGGGGGCCCGGTGGGCCCCCACCGGCTCTGACCTCATCCCGTTCGACATCCAGGCGGCGGCCAAGCTCCTGGAGGACAACGGGTACAAGGACACCAACGGCGACGGGATCCGCGAGATGCCCGGCGGCGGGAAGCCACTCGACTTCCGGTACTACGTGCGCACCGAGAACCAGAACACCGTGAAGGCGGCGCCCTTCATCCAGGACTGGCTCAAGCAGATCGGGATCAAGACCGAGGTCACCGCGCTGACGGACGGACGGCTGACCGACGAGATCAACGCGGGGACCTACGACCTGTTCCAGTGGGACTGGCTGCCCGATCCCGATCCGGATTCGCTGCTTGCGTACTTCACGTGCGACCAGCGCCCGCCGGACGGCAACACGTACGGGAACAACGACTCGTACCACTGTGACCCCGTGTACGACCGGCTGTACCAGGCGCAGCGGACCACGCTGGACCCGCAGAAGCGGTTGGACATCATCCACGAGATGCAGAAGCGGTTCTACGACGACTGCACCTACGCGGTCCTGTGGTACGCGCCGCTGCTCCAGGCCTACCGGACCGACTCGTTCACCGGCTTCCGGCCCCAGCCGGCGCCCCAGGGCGACCTCCTGGACGGGTACAGCCGCGACGCCGTGCTGGACATCCGTCCGGTCTCCGCGTCGGCGGGCGGCGAGGCCGCCCAGTCCACCAGGGCCCGGGGCATCCCCGCGGGCGTGTGGATCGCCATCGCGGCGGTCGTGGTCCTGGCGGCCGGCGCGGTGGTGATGGTCCGCCGGCGCGGCGCCGAGGAACGCGAGTAGCCGGCGCCGGGACAGGCTGAGGGCCGGGAGCGGGATGCGCCGATACGTCGCCGGGAAGGTCCTGCAGGCCCTGGTCACCCTGTTCTTCGTGCTGGCCTTCAACTTCGCCCTGTTCCGGGTGATGCCGGGGAACCCGATCCAGCTGCTCCTGCGCGGGACCTCGGCCATTTCGCCGCAGGTCCAGCACCAGCTGGAACGGCAGCTGGGATTCGACCAGCCGCTGCCGCAGCAGTTCGTCACCTACCTGCGCGACACCGTGACCGGGAACTTCGGCCGCTCGCTGGCCACCGGCCAGACCGTGACCAGCGCCATCGGCCACAGGGTCGGGCCGACGCTGCTGCTGGTGGGGCTCGCCACGATCGCCTCCACCGTCTTCGGGCTCCTGATCGGCATCTACGGCGGATGGCGGCGGGGAAGCGCGTTCGACCTGTCCTCGACCGGCTTCGCGCTGGTCACGTACGCCATGCCCGAGTTCTGGTTCGGGATCCTGGTGCTGCTGGCGTTCGCCGGAGGTGTGGGGTTCTTCCCCTCGATCTTCCCGACCGGCGGGTACTCCACGCCGGGATCCGACCTCACCGGCGTGTCGCACCTGGTCGACGTGCTGAACCACATGTTCCTGCCCTTCGCCACGCTGACCATCGCGTACCTGGGCGAGTACGCGCTGATCATGCGGTCCTCGGTGCTCGACGTGATCAGCGAGGACTACCTGCTGACGGCGCGGGCCAAGGGGCTCGGCGACCGCCAGGTGATGTGGCGCCACGCCGTGCCCAACGCATTGCTGCCCACCCTGACCCTGACCTTCCTGAGCTTCGGGTTCGTGATCTCGGGTGCCATCACCATCGAGTACGTCTTCTCCTGGCCGGGTCTCGGCCTGCTGACGGTGGACGCCATCAACAGCAAGGACTTCCCCGTCCTGCAGGCGCTGTTCCTGCTGTTCAGCGCCGCGGTCATCGTGGCGAACCTCATCGCGGACCTGCTGTATGCGACGTTCGACCCCCGGGTGAAGGCGGCCTGACGCGGATGTCCCGGCCGCAGCTCGAGCCCCATGGAACGGCGCTGGACGCGCCGGCCGGCGAGGAGCCGGAGGCGCCGCCGCCGTCCCGGAATCCTCGCCGCATCGCGTGGCAGCGCCGGCGCCGGTCGTTCCAGAGGGTGGTCCGGATCTATCGCCGGAACCGGATGGGGATGGCCGGGCTGGTCATGCTCCTACTGTTCGTGCTGGTGGCTGTGTTCGCTCCGCTCATCGCGAACCCGGCCGGACTGAAGGCGACGTGCTCGTGCACCGGAACGCCGTTCCAGCCACCCAGCCTGCGGTTCCCGTTCGGCACGGACGACCTGGGGCGGTCGGTGTTCACGCTGACCGTCTTCGGCGCCCGGATCTCGCTGCTGATCGGGTTCCTGGCCACGCTGATCTCCGTCGCCATCGGCGCGGCCGTCGGCATCGTCGCTGGGTACTACGGCCGGTGGACCGACGCCGTGCTGATGCGGGTGACCGACTGGTTCCTGGTCATCCCCTTCCTTCCGCTGGCCATCGTGCTGGCCTCCCTGCTCGGCCGGTCCCTGCTGATCATCGTGTTCGTCATCGGGGTGACGTCGTGGCCCAGCACGGCGCGGATCGTGCGGGCCCAGGTCCTGTCGGTGAAGACGCGACCGTACGTCGAACGGGCCCGCGCGCTGGGCGCCAGCAACTGGCACCTGGCCACCCGGCACATCCTGCCCAACGTGGGGCCGATCATCTTCGCGAACACGGTGCTGCTGGTGGCCATCGCCATCCTGTCGGAGGCCACGCTGTCGTTCCTGGGCCTGGGCGACCCGCTCACCACGTCGTGGGGGACCATCCTGGAGTCGGCGTTCAGCTCGGGCGCCGCGGGGGCCGGCGACTGGTGGTGGCTTGTGCCGCCAGGCCTGGCCATCGTGCTGGTGGTGCTGGCGTTCACCATGTGTGGCTACGCGCTGGACGAGATCCTGAACCCGAGGCTGCGTCGGCGATGAGCGACCCGGTGCTTTCGGTGCGGGACCTGCACGTGACCTACCGCACGGAAGCCGGTCCGGTTCCGGCGGTGCGCGGCGTCGGGTTCGACGTCGACCGGGGAACCGTGCTCGGGATCGCCGGCGAGTCGGGGTGCGGGAAGACCACCACCGCCCACGCGCTGCTCCGGCTGCTGCCCCCGGGGACCTCCGTAGACGGACAGGTCCTGCTGGACGGCGAGGACGTCCTGGTCATGCGCCCCGGGCGGCTGCGGGCGGTCCGGTGGACCGGCGCGTCGATCGTGTTCCAGGGCGCCATGCATGCACTGAACCCCGTGCAGAAGGTGGGCCGGCAGATCGCCGAGGCCCTGCTGGTCCACGGGATGGCCACGCCGCGGGGGGCTCGCGAGCGGGTGGGTGCGCTGCTGGACCGCGTGGGCATCCCCGCCCGGCGGGCCGATGACTACCCGCATGAGCTCTCGGGCGGGCAGCGCCAGCGGGTGATGATCGCCATGGCCCTGGCCTGCGACCCGACACTGGTCATCGCTGACGAGCCCAGCACGGCGCTCGACGTGATGGTGCAGGCGCAGGTGCTGCAGCTGCTCAAGCGGCTCCAGGAGGAGATGGGGCTGGCCATGCTGTTCATCACTCACGACCTGTCGGTGCTGGTCGAGGTGTGCGACCGGATCGCCGTGATGTACGCGGGCCGGATCGTGGAGGAGGGGTTGGCCCGCGAGGTGTTCGAGCGGCCGGTGCATCCGTACACGACGGCGCTGGCGGCGGCGTTCCCCCGCATCGGCGACACGCGGTTCCGGGGCGCGCCGGCCGGGCTGGGAGGCGACCCGCCGGACCTCCAGGCACTTCCCTCCGGGTGCACGTTCCACCCGCGGTGCCCGCACGCCTTCGAGCCCTGCATCGACGTCGACCCGGTGCTCACGGAGGCCGGTGCGGGCCGTGGCGCCGCGTGCCACCTGGTGGAGGGCGCCCTGGAACGCTCGATGGCGGCGGCCCGGTGAGCGTTCGGGCTTCCGACGAGGCGTCGCCGATCCTGGAGGTCCGGGACCTCCACGTGACGTTCCGGGGACGGACCGGCCTGGTGACGGGCCTGCTCGGACGGCGGGGCCGCGACGTCCGGGCCGTGGACGGCGTCGACCTCGAGCTCCGCCCGGGGGAGGTGCTGGCCCTGGCCGGCGAGTCCGGATGCGGCAAGACCACACTGGCCCGCACGATCCTGGGGCTGGAGCGACCGTCCGCGGGCGAGGTCCGGTTCAAGGGGGCATCCCTCGGACGGAGCCTCCGGGACTACCGGCGTCGCGTGCAGATGGTGTTCCAGGACCCCACCGGCGCCCTGAACCCCCGGCAGACGGTCTACGAGGCTGTGGCCGAGGGGCTCCGGATCCACCGCATCCACGACGACGAAGAGGGCCGGGTGGCGCGGGCTCTCGCGCTGTCGGGGCTCCGTCCGCCGGAGCGGTTCTTCCTGCTGTACCCGCACGAGCTGTCCGGCGGACAGCGCCAGCGCGTTGTCATCGCCGGGGCCATGGTCCTGGAGCCCGAGGTCCTGATCGCCGATGAGCCCGTTTCCAACCTCGACGCGTCGGTGCGCGGCGAGATCCTGCGGCTGCTGCTGTCGCTCCGTGACCGGCTGGGGCTGGCCATCCTGATCGTCACGCACGACCTGGGGCTGGCCTGGACTGTGGCCGACCGAGTGGCCGTCATGTACCTGGGGAAGGTCGTGGAGATCGGCCCCGCCGAGCCCATCCTCACTCAGGCCAGGCACCCGTACACCCGGGCACTGCTGGAGGTGGCGCCCGATGCCGGCGCCCGCGGGGACGCGTCGGCCCGCAAAATCCTGGCGGGCGAGCCGCCCGACCCCGCTCGAATCCCGCCGGGATGCCGGTTCCATCCCCGCTGTCCGGAGGTCGCGTCCGGGAACGCCGAGCGCGCCGGCGTGGAGGTCCGCTGCCGGGGGGAGATTCCCGCGCTCGTGGAGGCTGCTCCGGGTCATCTCGCGGCCTGCCACCTCACCACTCCGGCCCCCTCGTCGTGACCCCCCCGGACGGGCCGTGGGAGGGCGTCCGGGATGGCATGCGCGTGGAGCGGAGGTGGATCCGCATGTCGGACGGCGTTCGCCTTGCCGTCACGCTGTACCTCCCGGGCGATGCCGGCCCGGAGGATCGCTTTCCACCGCTCCTGGAGTACCTGCCGTACCGTAAGGACGACGCCATGTTCGAGCGGGACTACGGGCTGTACGCGGGCATGGTCCCGCGGGGGTTCGTGGGGGCCAGGGTGGACATCCGGGGAACCGGCGCCAGCGAGGGCCTCCTCCCGGACCGGGAGTACAGCGAGCAGGAGCACCTCGACGGGGAGGAGGTCATCGACTGGCTGGCCCGGCAGCCGTGGTCGAACGGCAACGTCGGCATGTGGGGCATCTCCTGGGGCGGGTTCAACGCCATCCAGATGGCCATGCGGCGGCCGCCCGCCCTGAAGGCGATCTGCGCGCTGATGGCCACCGAGGAGCTGTTCCGGGAGGACATCCACTACGTCGACGGGATGTTCCACGTGGACGAGTGGGAGCTGATGATGGACCTGCTGAACGCGATGTCGCCGCCCCCGACCTTCCCCGTGGACGAAGATACGCTGCGGGCGCGGTTCGACACCGAGCCGTGGAAGCTCCGGGTCATGCGCCGGCAGAGGGACGGCCCGTACTGGCGGGAGCCGGTCGGGCCGGGGATCGCGGCCATCGAGGTCCCGACGATGGTGATCGGCGGCCTGCTGGACGGCTACCGCGACTCGGTGCCCCGGATGGTTCGGGACATTCGGGGGCCTGTGAAAGCCATCCTGGGACCGTGGAACCACGCGTTCCCGCACGACGCCGCGCCCGGCCCGTCGATCGAGTGGCGGGCCGAAGTCGCCCGGTGGTTCGACCGGTGGCTGAAGGGCGCGGGAAGCGGCGCTCCGGAGGAACCGCCCTTCGCCGTGTACGTCCGCGCCTGGCACCCGCCCGGCTTCGGCCTGCGGGACGTGCCCGGGCGATGGCGGTGGCTGGACGGCTGGCCCCCAACGGACCTCGAGGAGCGCACGCTCTACCCGCGGTCGGACGGGACCATGGCGCCGGAACCCGGCCCTGCCGCCGAGCACCACCTGCGCTGCGTACCGTGGGCCGGCAGCGAGGCCGGCCTGTGGTGGGGCGATCTCACGCCGGACCAGCGCCCGGTCGACACGTTCAGCCTCACGTACGACTCGGCCCCGATCGACGTGGACCTGGCCGTCGTGGGCACGCCGCGCGTGGTGCTGCACGTGTCGGCCGACGCTCCGCTGGCGGACTGGTTCGCGCGACTGTGCGACGTGGCCCCGGACGGGACGTCCATCCTCGTGGCCGGGGCCGGGATCAACGGCGCCCACCGCGAGTCCGCCGCCCAGCCCCGTCCCCTGCACCCCGCCGAGCAGCATCGACTGGAGCTGGACCTGCACTTCACCACGTGGACCTTCCCGGCCGGGCACCGCATCCGGCTGGCCGTGTCGAACGCGATGTTCCCGATGGCCTGGCCCAAGCCCCAAACCCCGACCACGACGCTAGCCGTCGGGGACGGCACGCGGCTGGTGCTCCCCGTCCTCCTCACGGACGGTCCCGGGCCCGAGTTCCGACCACCATCCCTCAAGGTTCCCGCTCCGGACGTGCGATCGGAAGGCACGGCCCCGCCGGGCCCGTGGACGGTCGCCCGGGATGGGGCCAGGGGCGTGACCACCGTGGCCTGGGGGACGAGCTCCACCACCGACCTCGGCTGGTGCCGCCAGGCGTACGCCGAGCGCATGGACTACTTGGTCGAGGACGGACACCCGGAACGAGCCTCGGCCGAGGGCGTGGCCGAGTTCACCGTCGAGCTCCCGGGCCGCCGCCAGGTGTGGCTCGGCGAGCTCCGCATCGGCAGCGACGCACAGCGCTTCCACTACCGCTACCGTCGCACGCTCCGCGAGAACGATCGCCTCATCCGCGTCCGCGAGTGGGACGAGCAGGTCCCCCGCGACCACCAGTAGTCAGATCAGGAACGACCGCGGCGGATCGGTCATCCCCAGGATGGGACGGTCGGGAGCGAAGGCCGACAGGTCATGCGAGGTCGAGCCGTCGATGGAGCCGTCGATGGCAAGGTCCGCCAGGATCCGGCCGAACAGCGAGGCGAACTTGAACCCGTGCGCCGCGCCCAGCGCCACGAGCACGCTCGGATGCCCTGGTACCGCGCCGAGCACGAAGTCCCGGTCCGGTGGCAGGGTGTACACGCACGTACGGAGCAGGTGCACCGGCCCGGCCGCCGCCGGAAGGTGTTCCTCCACGAAACGTATGACCCGTTGCAACGCCGACGGATCGGCGTCGTCCCCCCGCGCGTCCGGCCCGGGGATCTCCGGTCCGCCGACGTCTTGGGCCACCTTCGGCGCGGGCTCGCCGAACGACGGGAAACCGTAGAACGACGGATCGTCCATCCAGATCCAGATGGGGAACCGCTCGGGTGCGAACACCTCGGGATCCGCGCAAGCCAAGTACACCACCTGCTCCCGGGTGAGCGTGAGCGGCCACGGTTCGATGCCCAGCATGGCCAGCACGCCGTTCGTCCAGGCGTCGGCGGCCACGACCAGCCGCGCGCAGCGGATCCGCTCACCACCGGCCTCCAGCTCGATCTCGCCGCCGGCGTCCCGGATCGCCGTCACCGGCGCTTCGCCGCGCAGCGAGGCCCCGTGCTCGACGGCCAGCCGCCTGTGCGCGGCGTTGCACCTCGAGGCTGGGACGATCCCCCCGTCCGCCTGGAACAGCCCCCGAACCCTGTCATCCACCCGCCACTGTGGCCACCGTCGCACGACCTCGCCGGCATCCACTTCCTCGAACTCGACCCCACACGCCCGCAGGCTCTGCGTATAGTCATCCATCGGGATGGCCGCCTCGGGAGGCCACAGGTCCAGCCCACCGGTCCGCACGACCAGACGCTCACCCAGCTCGCGCTCGACCTCCGCCCACGCACGATAGGCCTCGGCCGCGAGCGACACATACCCGGGCGTGTGGTAGGAGCGACGGATGATCCGCGAGTGGTCCTCGGACGCGCCCCGCGCATGGCCGATCTCGAACTGCTCGAGTCCGATCACGTCTCCGGCGGACCGGCGAGCCAGCCGGTACGCGGCCGCGCTGCCGATGCCGCCCAGGCCCAGGACGGCGTGGGTCCGCTCGATGGTCAACGGCCCGTCAGTGCGAGTCCTCCGGCGCCTCGTGCCGGTAGTACTCGAAGGCAGACATCGGCCGGTCGTAATCCACTCGCCATTCCCCCTCCTCCACCGGTCGCTTTCCCAGCGCCTGGGCCATCGCCTTCACGTGGGCCGCCACGGACCCACAGCACGAGCCGATGTACGCGACCCCCGCGTCCCGCGCCTTTCGCGCGAACGAGGCCATGGCCTGACGGGGGAGCTGTAGCGGGTCGAGGGCAAAAGGGAACTCGGCCAGCGACGTGAAGTCGGGCACGTCGTCGGTGGTCCGGTACGCCACCGGCTGGGCAGCCACGAACCCGTCCACGGCGGTCACCATCTCCTCGGCGATGGGGAGGGTCTGTTCGGGTCCCCGCAGGCAGTTGACCCCGACCACGTCGGCCCCGGCGTCCCGCAGCCGCTTCGCGCACTCACCGGGCGATTGGCCCTCGTACGACCGGGAGTCCTTCTCGAAGGACATGGTCACCATGACCGGCAGACCGGTGGCCCGGCCCCGCTCCACCGCGATCAGCGCCTCCCCGAGCCAGGTGAACGTCTCCCCGATCACCAGATCGATCCCGACGCCGGCCATCACCTCGAGCTGCCGGTCGAACAGCCCACGGACGTGGTCGGCGGACGCGGGGTCGGCCCCGTCGTACATCCAGGTCAGGCTGAGGTTCCCCGCCACCAGGACGTCCTGCCCGTCGGCGGCCTCGCGGGCGGCCCGCACCGCCGCGCGGTTGATGTCGTCGACCCTTCCGCCCAGCCCGACCGTGGCGAGCTTGTCCTCGCTGGCGTAGAACGTGAGCGCCTGGATCACCTCGGCGCCGGCCCGGATGAACTCCCGGTGGAGCTGGACCAGGGCCTCGGGCTGCTCGATGCTCACTTCAGGGGTGAATGGGCCCGCCCGCACATACCCGCGCTTCTCCAACTCGAGCAGATATCCGCCGTCCCCCAGAACCGGGCCCCGGGTCAGTCGCTCACGCAGGTCGGTCAACCCGCCGCCTCCGTCCCCCGAACAGGCCACGAACCATAGCTCAGGCCGGGCCTTGGCATCGCGGTCAGCCAAGGAGCCCGGCATCCCGGTGGACGGCCTGGCCCTCGACCAGGGTCAGCACCACCTTCGCCGTGCCAACCTCGTGGGGTGCGAGCGCCGGAAGATCCGCGTCCACCACGGCGAGGTCGGCAAGCTTCCCCGGCTCGATCGAGCCGGTCTCGGCGTCCAGGTTGTTCACCCACGCGGATCCCATGGTGAACGCGCGGAGCGCGGTCTCCAGGTCCAGCCGCTGGTCGGGCAGGAACGGTTCACGGTCGGGCCGGGCGAAGGGGACTCGGGTCAGCGCCACCTGGATCTGACGCAACGGGTCGGCGGTGGTCACCGACCAATCGCTGCCCATCGCCAGGTGGGCGCCCGACCGGGCCAGCGACGCGAACGGGTACTGGTTGCGGGTGCGCTCGTGGCCGAGGACCGGCACGTTGAGGTCCCGCATCTGGTCGTCCACGCACGCCCAGTAGGCCTGGAGGTTGGCGGCGACGCCGAGCGAGGCGAACCGCGGCACGTCGTCGGGGTGCACCACCTGGAGGTGGGCGATGTGGTGGCGGTTCGACGAGGGGCCGTTGACGGCTATGGCGGCCTCGAAGGCGTCCAGCGCCTCCCGGACCGCTCGATCGCCGATGGCGTGCACGTGCACCTGGAACCCCTCCCGATCCAAGCGCGTCACGTGGCGATTCAGCTCGGCGGGATCCACGAACGACAACCCCTGCCCGTGCCCGTCCAGGTAGGGCTCGATCATCCCGGCGGTGAAGTTCTCGACGATCCCGTCCTGCATGATCTTCACGGAGGATGCCCGGAGCCGGCCAACGGGGCCCGACCCGCGGAGCTCCAGCAGGTCCGCGACCTGCTCCTCACCACGGTCCCGCTCCCACCACAGCGCCGCCACGACCCGAGCGGTCAGCTCACCGCTGTCCGCCAGCTCCCCATAGGCCGCAAGCGTCTCGGGGAGCACCCACGCGTCCTGCCACGCGGTCACGCCCAGGCCGTGCAGGTACTCCTGCGCCAGGAGGACGGCCCGCCGCCATTGCTGGGGACCCACCGGCGGCAGCATGCGCTCCACCAGGGCCATGGCCCCCTCGTGGAGCATGCCGGCCGGCTCGCCGGCGGTGTCCCGCTCGATGCGCCCGTCCGGCGGGTCGGGGGTCCCGGCGTCGATCCCGGCGAACTCGAGGGCCCGGCTGTTGACCCACGCCCCGTGCCCGTCCCGGTTCACCAGGAATGCCGGGCGGTCCGGCACCGCCGCGTCCAGCGTGGCCCGATCGGGCGTCCCGCCCGGGAAGTGCTCCATGGCCCATCCGCCGCCCAGCACCCACGGTTCCTCCGGATGCGCGGCCGAGTAGCCGCTGATGGCCTCCACGTACGCATCCCGGGACGACAGGTCGTTGAGGTCGCAGCGCATGCGTTCCAGCCCGCCCTGCGGCGGGTGGACGTGCGCGTCCTGGAATCCCGGCAGGATGGTCCGTGAGGCGAGGTCCAGGATCTCCGTGCCGGGCCCCGCCAGCGCGCGGATCTCGTCCCACCGGCCCACCCCGGCGACCCGGCCTCGCGTGACCGCGACGGCCTCTGCCCGGACCCGCGACGGGTCCATGGTTATGACCAGACCGCGCAGGATCAGGTCCGGGGGTGACGCCGATGCCGGGTCCCGCCCCGTGGCGTCGAGGTGGCGCCCCATGGCGGGGGAAATCTAGCGGCGGCGGCGAGGGCGGTGGCTGCCGGGGCGGCGGGAGGGGCGCTTCTTGCGGGGGGCACGGGGGATGGAGGTGGGATCGGGCAGGCCGACCCGGGCCTGATCGACGGCCTGGGCGATTTGGGCGGGGATGCCAGCCTGGTCCGGCGGCGCCGTCAGCATGAGCTGGAACAGCACCGACCGCTCCAGCTCCTCGATGGTGTTGACCACCACGCGGCGGTCGCCTCCGCCCTTGGCCCGCCACAGCGCGACGATGCGGCCGGACGGCTGGACCTCCACCCGCAACGCGGTGTCGGCGATCCTGCCTTCCCAGACCGATCGCGCTTCTTCCTGCATCATCGTGTGCACCAACTCCCCGAGCAGCATCGCGGACCTTGTGATTCGTCAGGAGGAGGCCCTCGGATGGAACCCGCGTTCGAAGGACCGCCCGAACAGCGAGGGTAGCACGCTTCCCCCGCCGGAGACCTCCCCGGCTGGGGCGATGGGCCGCGGTCAGCCGGAAGAGCTGTCCCCGCTCCCCTTCAACACGGCCAGGATGGCGTCCATCTCGGCGTCGCCCACGGTGTCGGCCTTGGCCGTCCCGCGCGCGGCGGCCAGGATGGTCCGCAGGTTCGTCTCGGCCATCTCCAGCTTGGCCTCGAGGTCGCGCACCCGGCCGGACAGGGCATGGGAACGCCGCTCCGCCTCCTCCTTGGCCTCCCGGGCCGTTCGGGCCTCTTCGCGCAGCGTGCGGAGGTTGCCCCGGAGCGTCCCCACGTCCCTGGACATCTCGATGAGCCGGTCGATGGCCACCCGGCCCACCTCGCTGTACGTGGGCCGGCCGGGCTCGGCGGGGCGGGCCCGCCGGCCCTTGGGGGCCTGCTTCTTGCGGGGAGGCCGGGGGATCGCCTCGGGCTCGCCGGGCTCGACGGGCTTCGGGTCGAGCAGCCGGTACTGCCCGTCGACGACCTCCAGGCGCTTCCGGGCCAGCAGGGCCCGCACGGCCCGGGCGGCCGCCAATGGATCGGGGAGCCCAATCTCCTTGCCGATTTCGGCTGGCGTCGCAGTCAGGGTCTGCCCCGCCTGGATCTTCTGGGCCACCGCCCCCAGGAACGCATTGGCCCGGCGAAGGCTTTCGTCATTCACAGCGCGTATCGTAGGGCCGATCTCGGGCCGCGCCTACCCCCAATTGTGACTATCAATTGCCGCAATTGCGGGCAAATGGCCGCCTGTCTGGGCCACTTCCATTGGCGCGGGCATTGGATCGCCCCAGGGGTGCGCACGGCGACCTCCGGCCGTAGAATCGCCCGGTGCGCGGCCTGATGCAACGCGATCCGCTCATCCTGACGCGTTTCCTGGAGCGCGCCGTCGACTACTACCCCCGGGCCACCATCGCCACCAAGACGGTGGACGGGGTGCACCGCGAGACCTACGAGGACCTGGGGGAACGCGCGGCCAGGCTGGCCAACGCCCTCCGCGAGCTTGGGGTGGGCCCCGGCGACCGGGTGGGGTCGTTCGCCTGGAACAACTGGCGGCACCTGGAGCTGTACTTCGCGGTCCCGTGCATGGGATCGGTGCTGCACACGCTGAACATCCGGCTGCACCCGGACCAGATCGCCTGGATCGCCAACCACGCCGAGGACCGCGTGGTGTGCGTGGACGCCACCCTCCTGCCCGTGTTCGAGAAGGTCATCCCGAACCTGAAGACCGTCGAGCACATCGTGGTCATGGGTGGCTCGGAGGCCGAGGTCGCCGCGGCCCTCGGGAAGGACTACGAGGAGCTGCTGGAGGCCGCGTCGCCGGAGTTCGGGTGGCCGGAACTGGACGAGGACGACGCCTGCGGCATGGCCTACACGTCCGGGACCACGGGGAACCCGAAGGGGGTCGTGTACTCGCACCGTTCGATGGTCCTGCACGCCACCATGGTCAACCAGGCCTCCGCCATCGGGATCACCGACCACGACGCCGTGCTGCCCGTCGTCCCCATGTTCCACGCCAACGCGTGGGGCATGCCGTACGCGGCCACGCTGGCAGGGGCGCGGCAGGTGTTCGCCGGACAGTTCAGCGCCGACCCGGCGTCGCTGGCCGAGCTGGTGGAGACGGAGCGGGTCACCGTCCTGGCGGGAGTGCCCACGGTGTGGATCGGGCTGCTCCAGCACCTCCAGAAGGAGCCGCGGGACGTGTCCTCGGTGCGCTGCATCACCGCGGGGGGCTCGGCGGTGCCCAAGGCGCTCATCGAGGGGTTCCAGCGGGCCGTGGGCGTGGGGATGATCCAGGGCTGGGGGATGACCGAGACCGGCCCGGTGGCCTCCCTGTCCCGGCTCACCCCTGACCTGGAGCAGCTCCCCGAGCAGGAGCAGTTCCGGGTGCGGGCCAAGCAGGGCATGCCGGTGCCGGGCCTGCGGGCCCAGGTGGTGGACGTGGCCACCGGCCAGGAGGTCCCCAGGGACGGGAAGTCCATGGGCGAGATCCAGGTCAGCGGGAACTGGGTGGCGTCGGCCTACTACCACCCCGAGGAGCCGGTGGAGAGCTTCACCGAGGACGGGTGGCTGCGGACCGGTGACGTCGCGGTGGTGGACGAGCACGGGTTCCTGCACATCGTGGACCGGACCAAGGACCTGGTGAAGTCGGGCGGCGAATGGATCTCCACCATCGAGCTGGAGTCCGCGCTGATGGGCCATCCCGCCGTGCTGGAGGCAGCCGTCATCGCCATCCCCGACGAGCGGTGGAGCGAGCGCCCGCTGGCCTGCGTGGTGCTGAAGGAAGGCGCCACGGCCACCCAGGAGGACCTGATCGGCCACCTGGAACCGCTGTTTCCGAAGTGGTGGCTGCCCGACCGGGTGGAGTTCGTCTCGGAGATCCCCAAGACCAGCGTGGGGAAGTTCGACAAGAAGGTCCTGCGGGCCGGGTACTGGTCGTACCCCAGCGAGTGAGCGCGATCGAGCGCTGGGGAGCGGCCCTGCGGGACTGGGCCATCCCCGAGGAGATCCTGCGCGCGGCGCCGGAGTCGCCGTGGACGTACCCCGTCCAGGTGTTCCGGGGACGGGCCGAAGCCGCCGCTGCGGGCCCCACCGCCACGGGGCCGCCGTCGCCGTCGGTGCGGCGGGCCCTGGAGGCGTTGCCGGAGGACGGCTCCGGTTCCGTCCTGGACGTCGGTTCCGGGTCGGGGGCGGCGTCCCTGGCCCTCGTCCCGCGGGTGGGATTCATCACCGCGGTGGACCCGATGGAGGACATGCTGGCCTCCTTCGCCGAACTGGCTACCGTGGCGGGCGTGCGCCACGCCACGGTGCGGGGCGCCTGGCCGGACGCAGCCCCGGAGGTCGACCCCGCCGACGTGGCCGTGTGCGCGCACGTCCTCTACAACGTCCAGGACCTCGCGCCGTTCGTGCAGGCCATGACGGAGGGAGCCCGGCGCCGGGTGGTGGTGGAGGTCACCCGGGAGCACCCGCGGGCATGGATGAACGACCTGTGGGAGCGGTTCTGGGACCTGGAACGGCCGGACCGCCCGACCGCCGACGACCTGGAGGCGGCGCTGCGGGAGCTGGGGCTCGACGCGGGCCGCGAGGACTGGGTGCTTCCCCGGCTGGGCCACGAGACCCGCGATGCGTCGGTCGCCGCGGCGCGGCGGCGGCTGTGCCTGACGCCGGACCGTGACTCCGAGGTGGCCGAGGCCCTCGGCGACTGCCTGTGGGAATCCGCAGGCCGGTGGGGCATCGGCCCGCCCGAGCAGCGGGCCGTCACGCTGTGGTGGGACCCGCGGTAGCGCCGGTCCGAGGCCCTCAGGTCGTGGTGAGGGCGAAGTCGTCGACCACGAACGACGTCTGCCGCGCCGCGCTCTCCTTCGCCTGCAGGTAGATCCTGACGGTCTGGCCGGCGAACGAGGTCAGGTCGAAGGTCGCCTGCGCGTACCCGGCGGCGGCGTTCAGGTTCGAGTAGCCGGCCAGGGTCTGCAGGAGGGAGTTCGACGTCGTGCGGACCTGCACCTTCAGCGAGTCGATGGCGGTCGAGCCGGTCTCCGCGGTGTCGATGTGCAGGAAGACGGCGAGGGTGGCCGTGGTGACCCCGCCCGGGATGGCCACGTCCTGGTACAGCGTGTCCGTGTGCGTGGTGCCGTGGCCGCCCAGCCAGGCGTCCCAGGCCCCGGAGTTCGGCGGCTCCGCGGACGAGGTGTTGATCACGCCGCCCGCGATCACCCAGGGCGCCGGGTTCGCGGAGCCGTTCTCGAAGCCGGGGTTGCCCAACAGCTGCGTCCCCGACGAGGTCCCGGTGGTGAGCGCGACGTCGTCCAGCGCGAACGACGTCTGCAGCGTGGAGTTCTCGCTGGCCTGGAAGAACACCCGGACGGTCTGGCCGGCGTACGCGCTCAGGTCGAAGGTCTTCTGCGCGTAGCCGGCGGCCGCGTTCAGGTTGGAGTAGCCGGCCAGGGTCTGCAGGACGGCGTTCGAGCTGCTCCTGACCTGTGCTCGCATCGAGTCATGGGCCGTCCCGGAGCCGTCGGCCGTATCGATGTGCAGGAAGTACGTGAGCGTGGCCGACACGCTGGACGGGATCGATACCTGCTGGTACAGCGTGTCCGCGTGCGTGGTCCCGTGGCCGCCCAGCCAGGCGTCCCACGCCCCCGAGTTCGGCGGCTCCGCGGACGAGGTGTTGATCACCCCGCCGGAGATGACCCACGGGGCCGGGTTCGACGAGCCGTTCTCGAAGCCGGGGTTGCCCAGGAGCTGGGTCCCGCCGCCGGAGGAGATGGTCAACGACACCGGCGTGGCGTGCGAGAGGGTCCCGTCCGAGCCGGTGACGGTCAGCGGATAGGTCCCCGAGGGCGCCGTGCCGCCGTTCAGGCTCAGGGTCGACGTGCCCGAACCGGGCGCGGCGATCGGGTTCAGGGAGAAGCCGACCGACGCGCCGGCGGGGAGACCGGACACCGACAGCGTGATCGCCGCGTTGTAGCCGTTCACGCCGGTGGTGGTGATGGTGGTCTGCCCCGACGCGCCCGGGTCGACTGACACCGTCGCCGGCGACGCCGAGATCGTGAAGTCGGGGTTGCTGGTCACGATCGGGTGGAAGATCTCGCAGCCGTTCGCGTTCGGTGAGTCGTTGGCCCAGCTCCCCTGTACCGGGAAGGTCCCCGTGGCCAGCGTGATGTTCTGCATCGCTCCCGGCTGGGTCGTCCTCCAGGCGCACTTGTCCGCGTTCTCGTTCCCCAGGCTGTCGAGCCATCCGCCCCCGGGGAGCTGGTCGGTGATGGTCTCGGCGTACTCGTGCCCGTTCACGATGGTGACGCCGTCGAGCGTCCCGGCGGAGCCGGAGTTGACGGCGTTGGCGCCGCATCCCGCGCCCGCGTCCGTGACGTAGGGCATGTTCGTGTACGGGATCGGGCCGTCCACCGACGACGTCCAGTCATGCCATGCACACGCGATGGAGGGGAAGAGATAGGGCCTGGTGCCGGTGGGCGACGTGACGACGTACTGGGCATTCCGATTCGAGTCGGCCGTGGTGTTCCCGAAATGGGTGGCCGCGGCGATCGCCTCGGCGGCGATCTGGAGCTGGGTCGCCTGGGTGGGCGCCGCGGCCGAGGTGTCCTCCCACACGCCCGCCAACGCCCCCCCGGTCGGGTACCCCACGTGCGCCGCGTCCGACGGGCAGGTCTTGGTACCCGCCGGCACGCCCTCGCAGTACTGGGTCGGCACGCCGCTCCACTCCTCGCCTCCCGTGCCGACCCCCGCGAAGAAGGCCTGCTGGACCGGCGCCATGCCCATGGGATCCCCCGAGAAGTGCTGGTACCCGTCGCCGCCGGTGGTCTGTGTCCCCCACTGGGTGCCCCAGTACACGATGTAGACCTTCGGCGCCCCCGTGGTGACGCCGATGCCGTTGGTGCCGCCCTGGTAGCTGAGGTTGGCGCTCGCGTTCGTCTTGGGGGCGGCCGCCCCACGAGGCGCGACGATCCCTGACGGCGGGTGCACCGTCACAGCCACGTCGCCGGCCGCGGTGTGCACGAGCACCGGCCGGGGCGCGGCGGACGCGGGCGCAGCAGCCAGCGCAGTCATGGCGACCGCCAGTGCCAGAAGCGAGAGGGGGGCGGCGGTCGTACCCAGTCGACGCCACCGCCGACCGGTGAAACCACGCGCGGTGTTCAACGGAGGCGAACTATCGACGGTCCCGCCCAGATCGTCAAGACACGGGTGGCCGGGCGTCCTTCCTCCCGGCCAGCGCGGCCTCGATGCGCTCGGGCGGCGTCGGGTGGCTGAACAGCAGCAGGTAGACCAGGCGGCTCGGCGCCAGGTCCAGCAGGTTGGCGACCGCCAGGCTCCGTTCCATCTCCGCGAACCCGCCCGGATCGCCGGTCAGCTCGATGGATGCGCGGTCCGCGGCTGCCTCCCAGTTCCGGCTGATAGCCGCGCCGGCGGGGAGGACGTACAGCTCGAAGACGGCCGCGGCCAGCAGCACGAACGGGATGGCTCGGGGATCACCGGCGCCGCGCGCGCCGATCGCCCCGAGCAGCGCGTGCCACCGGAACACCTCACCGAGCAGACCGACGGCGATCGTGGCCAGGCCCGCACCGAGCGCGGTTCCCAGGGCGACGTGGTGGGCGCGCCGGTGGCCGAGCTCGTGCGCCACCACCAGCCGGACGTCCCGGGGGCCGGCCCGCTGCAGCAGCGTGTCGAACACCACTACGCGACGGGTCCGCCCGAGCCCCGACACGTACGCGTTCTCCTTGCGGGTCCGCCGGCTGGCGTCGGCCACCAGCACGTCCCTGACCGGGACGCCCGCCCGCACCGACAGGGCCCGAAGGTCGGCGGCCAACTCGACGTCGGCCAGGGGCCGGAACCGGTTGAACAGCGGCTCCAGCACTACCGGAGCGAGGAACGACAGCACCACGACCAGCGCCGCGGCACACGCTCCGGCCACCGCCGGCCAGGCGTCCGGCAGCGCCGAGGCGAGCTCCACGAACCCCAGCATCACCGCCCCGGTCAGGGCGACCGACACGGCGACACCCTTGGCCCAGTCCCACAGGAACGCCGGCAACGCCTGCGTGGAGAACCCCCACCGGTGTTCGTGGACGAACCCCCGCCAGAACGACGGCGGGAAGCGCAGCACGGCCGCCGTGACGAGGATCAGCGCCGCGTACGACGCGGCGAAGGCCCACTTCGGCAGGTCGTCCACCGGCACGGCCATCCATCGCCCAGCCGGCGAGAACGCCAACGCGGCCAGGTACCCGGCCCCGACGGCCGAGGACGCCGCGGACGACACATAGAGCGGCCGGTGGTACGCGCGGGCTCGCTCGATCTGTTCAGAGGTGAAGAATCGGACGGGATCCACCTGTGGTCCGAGTAGGAGAGCGCGCACGCCGAGAGGATCCTACGTACCGAGGCACCGCGTTTGACCTCCGAGACTGGAGGTGCCACCGTAATCGCCCGGCGCCCCATATCAGCAAGGCGACCGCGGCCCGCTCGCGGTTGCCGAGGAGGTGATCGATGGGACGTCGCATGCTCCTTCTGGCCCCGGCCCTGGCCCTCGCCATCGCCTTGGCCGTCCCCACGCATGGGGTCGCGGCCACCAACACGAGGGTGACGGCCGACGGCACGGCCGGGAGCTATCTGCGCTACGACGGCTCCACCGACAGCACGATGTCGGCGTGCGGCACCGGGCTTCGCGCCCAGAACGAGCCTTCGGTTGCGGTCGACCCCAATAACACGAGCGTCGTCGTGGCCGGTTCGAACGACTACTGCGCCGCCATCGTCAACGGCGACGTGTGGGCGGGATACTACCGGTCCACCGACGGCGGCAGCAGCTGGCAGGACAGCCTGGTCCCCGGGTATCCGCACGACAGCTCGGCGGCGGGCACCGCATCCCCCGTCCATGGGTCGTGCGGCGCCGCGGGCGACCCCACGCAGTCCTTCGACGGTACGGGCAACCTGTTCTACGGATTCATCTGCTTCAACCGTGTCAAGCCCATCAACGGCGGGGTGGTCGTGACGCGCTACACGGCCGATGGGGCCACCTACGACCGCACCGTCCTGGTGAAGAAGGGAACACCGTCCGGGCTGTTCTCGAGCGGACTGTTCCAGGACAAGATCAACCTGGTGGCGGATCAGCGGACCAGCGGCGCCAATGCCGGCAACGTGTACGTGGCGTGGTCCCAGTACAACGGCTTCGCGCCGAACAACGCGGTGCTGTTCTCTCGTTCGACCGATCACGGCCTCACGTTCTCCGATCCGGTCCGAGTGACGCCCGTGGCATCGGGGGCCTCCTTCGCCGACCTAGCGGTGGGACCCAACGGGGACGTGTACCTCACCTTCATCACCTACGCATCCCACAGCAACCCCCACACCAGCATCTGGCTCTCGCGGTCCACGAACGGGGGTCAGTCGTTCGGACCGCCGACCCTCGTGGCGAACATCGACCTGTTCGACTCCTCGCAGTTCAGCGGGAATGGGTCGTCGGACTGCGGCGACACGCCGTTCGACTGTCCGACCGGCCTCACGTTCTCCCGCTTCACCAGCAACTCGGCGGTGGCGGCCGACTCGAGCGGCGTCCACGTAGTGTGGGCGGCCCGAGAGTCGGCCGGCGGCCAGGCACAGGTGTACGTCCGCAACTCGGCCGACGGCGTGCACTTCCCGGACCCCGCCGCCGAGGTCGACCCGCAAGCCTCGGGGCACCAGTGGACTCCGGACATCGCCTCCGACGGCGGCACGATCAGCGTGCTGTTCTACGACTCCCGGGACGACCCGGCGTACTCGACCAGCCTCCCGCCGGGAGACACTGCGGGCGGCGTGAACTCCGGCGACGTCGTTCGGGCCGTCCTGGCCCAGTCCACGGACAGTGGCCTGACCTGGAGCGAGACCACGCTGTCGACGCACGACAGCAACTTCAACTGGGAGACCCACGGCGGCCGGCGGGTCCCGTTCTGGGGCGACTACATCTACGTCTCGGCCGTGGGCGGCTCGCTCCAGGCCGTGTGGACGGACTCGCGCGACCTGGTACCGGGCACGGACGCCCGCGACCCCACGGCCACCGACAACTTCGACGGGGCGAACACGTGCGGCACGCTGGACCCCGTTCCCGCCAGCAACTCGTGCCTGTCGCAAGGAGGGCTGGACCAGAACATCTACACCGCTCGAATCTGAGCGCGACGACGCTTCATCGAGTGCGCCCGGGCTCCCAGGCCCGGGCGCACTCGCATCCGGATCAGCCCGAGCGGCGACGGACGTAGTCGCGAACGACGAACTCGCCCAGCGCGTCGCCGCTCATCAGGAACACCCGCCCGCTGGTGAGCCGGGCCAGCCGCTCCATGAACCGGGCAAGCCCGGGCGAGTCCTCCAGCATGAACACGTTCAGGGTGACCCCGGCCCGGGCCAGGCGCATGGCTTCCCGGAGGGTCAGGTGGATGGTCTCGGGGACCGGCGGCCATGCGAACTCCACCCGCTCACCGACCAGGTGCGCGGTGGGCTCGCCGTCGGTGACCATGATCACCTGGCGGGTGGCCCGGGGGTGCTGCGACAGCAGCCGGCCGGCCAGGTTGAACGCGTGCTGCATGTTCGTGCCGTACACCCGCTCCCATCCGCTCGCGGTCAGGTCCTCGGGCTGCATCCGCCGGGCGTAGTCCGAGAACCCGATCAGGTACAGCGTGTCGTGCGGGTATCGCCCCTCGATCAGCGCGTGCAGCGCCAGCGCCATCCGCTTGGCCGGCACAAAGTGGCCACGCAGGGGCATGGAGAACGACAGGTCCAGCAGCAGCGCCGTGGCGGCCTCGGTCCGGGTCTCCGCCTCGACCATCTCGAAGTCGTCCGCCTGCAGGCGCGGGTGCGGCGACGCGCCGCCCCTGACCACCGCGTTGAAAACCGTCCGCTGCACGGCGATCTGCCCGGTGTCCCCGAACCGCCACGGGCGGGTGGCACCCGTCGGCTCGGCCAGGCCGCCGGGATCCCGGGCCTCGTGCACGGCCTCCCGGTCCCGCCGGAGGTGCTCGAACACGCGGACCAGGGCCCGCTCCCCCATCTTCCGGGCGCCCTTGGGCGTGACCTCCAGGCGACCCTGTTTCCTGCTGACCAGACCGGCCTGCTCCAGGGCCCGTTCGACCTCCTTCAGGCGGCGGAGGTCGCGGACCGCGTCGTCGCCGAGGGTCCGCCGCAGCGCGTCCTCGTCCACGTCCTCCAGCGCAGCCCCCGCGTAGTCGCCCCGCAGCGACCGGTCCAGGTCCTCGTAGTCGTGCAGCCGCTCCAGCGCATCGACGGTGGCCGCCATGGGCATGGCCTCCTCGCCCCCGGCCATGACCGGCTCGCCCCACGGCATGTCCGGGAACAGGCCGTTCAGGTTCTGGGCCAGGCGGTCCGCCTCGAAGGCCAGGTCCATGTCCTCCAGGAGCTGCTCGGCCAGCTCCTGGAGCTCCCGCCGCTGCTCCGGCGACAGCGACGCCAGCAGGCGCGACAGCGCGGCCATCCGCCGGGCCATCTGCTCCAGCAACTCGTCCAGCGACCGCGGGTTCTCCGGGAACATGTCGCCGTAGCGCTGCATGAAGCCTTCGAAGTCGACGGGGTCGCCACGCTCCCGGGCCTCGATCATCGCGTTCAGCTCGGACAGCATGCTGGCCAGGCGCTGGAGGTCCTCCGGCGAGAGGTTCTGCATGCCCTGGGTCAGGTTGTGGAAGTAGCTCCCCAGGACCTGCTCCTTCAGGAACTCCATCAGCTTGTCGAACTCCCGCTGCGCCTCGGGGTCGACGAAGCGGTAGTCGCGGAGCTCGCGGATCTTGCCGGGCGTGTCAGGCGGCAGCGAGTCCAGGAAGGCCTCGCGCATGCGGGCGTCGTCCTCGGCCCGGAACGACAGGGTGCTCCGTTCCCGGTCCAGGATCTGGTCGAGGCGTTCCCGGATGTCCTCCAGCGGCCCGGCCAGGCTCAGCCGGTCCTGCTCGCTCCGGCGGGCCTGACGGAGACGGGCCCGCAGCGCGTCGAGCCCCGAGAACTGTCCGCGGATGCCCCGGCGGAGCAGCCGCGACAGCGCCGAGTCCGCGCCGGCCCCGGACAGGATCTCCTGTGACATCGAGTCGAGCAGGTCGCCGGCGGACAGGTCGGGCCCGAAGGGGTCCTGAGTGCCGTCCCAGCGCGAGTAGCGGATGCGCACGAGGTCAAGGCTACCCCTGTTCCTGGAATTGGCGGCCGGCAGGTTCGGCGGTCGGCCGGTTCCGCGATCAGCCGGTGGCGCGAACGAGCGAGTGTGCGGCCCGTCGGGCCTGGTGGGGTTGCAGGACGCGCTGCCGCTCCGCGAGCTCCCGGACCAGCAGGATCCGCGGAATCACCCGAACGCCCCGGACGGTGCGGGGAGCGAACCCTGTGGGGCCCGCCGAGCACAGCACGGCCTCCACTCCGGTGTGCACGCCCAGCCCGGCCAGGCGGTGCGCAAGGCGCTTCGCCGCCCGGCGGAGGCCGCGGTGCCCGGGAGGCCGCCGCGCGACCATCGCGGTGACGTCCTGGTCCACCACCCGGATGGCGAACGAGCCGGTTGTCCCGACCACGACGGTGTCCACGCCGAAGCCCTGGCCCGGCAGGACGTGGAAGCTCCACGGGTCCAGGCGGGCCAGCTCGGGCGTGAGCTGCGCGGTGGAACGAACGTCCATCTTCCCCATTCGTTTCGGCGGCGTTCCGGGACCCTTGAGCCGAGCAGGCATCCGGGCGTGCCGTGGTGCCCCGCGCCGGCCTCCTCAGCCGATGCCGAGCCCGGTCATGAGGGCCCGCAGGGTGAGCCCGAAGCAGAAGAACGCCGCCCAAGCGAAGGGGACCCAGTGGTCACGCTCCAGGCCCCTGGCCACGACATGCGCCACAACGAGCACCGTGATCGGGAACACCGAGCCATACAGGTAGTGCAGCCACGGCCGGGCGCTGAAGCCGTAGATGGCCAACAGGATGATCCCGGCCACAACCTGGATCCCCAGGACCACCTGGATCGCCGCCAGCAGGCGCCAGAACCACTCCCCCGGCCCTCGCCGGAACAGCCGCGCCCCGAGCCCCCACAGCATGAGAGCCCCGAACGACCCCACGATGGCGAACCCGATGTACTTGTGGACCTCCGGCACGGCGCGAATCCTCGCACGACCCCGCGCGGAGCGGGGCATGCACGGCGCACGCCGGGGAGGGGGTTGGGGAGGGGCAGCCCCTCCCCAATGTGGATCAGATAAACAGCTGGATGTCCGCTTTCTTCATCTCCAGCAGGGCCGTTGCTGCCCCGACCGGCTCCTCCAGCCCCGGGATGAGGTCCTCGCGCTTCAGGCCCAGCAGGTCCATGGTCATCTGGCACGGGAGGAGCCGCACCCCAATCTCCTGGGCCAGGGCCAGCAGCTCCTGGGGCTCGGGGACCTTGTAGTCCCGGGCCAGCTTTCGCATCATGGCCGGCCCGGCGCCGCCGAAGTTCAGCTTCGACAGCTTCCCCTTGTGGGCGCCGCCGGGGTTCATCACCGAGAGCATCTTCTGCATCCAGTGCTCCCCGGTGACGCGCACGCCCGGCTTCACCAGCGAGAACAGGCCCCAGAAGGTGAAGAACACCGTGGCCTGCATGCCGCCGGCTGCGGCGGTGGTGGACAGGATGAGGGTGGGCCAGATCCGGTCGAGGTCGCCGGACCACGCGATGATGGCGAGCCCGTCGACCCTCTCCTCGCCGGTCGCGGTCGCAGGCTGGAGCTCCGTCTCGGTCAGCAGGTCGGTCATGCCACCCTCCCGGCCTTGCGGAGGACGAACCGGAACACGCCGTCGTCCTGGGACTGCTGGAGCAGCTCGGTGCCGGTGGTCTGGCACCACGCCGGGAAGTCGGACAGGGCCCCCCGATCGGTGGCCAGCACCTCCAGCGTGTCTCCGAGCGCCAGGCCCTTCATGGCCTGCGAGGTGCGGACGATGGGCATGGGGCAGGAAACGCCACGGACGTCGAGGGTGTGTGCGGCCATGTGCCGGTTCCTCCTGAGGCTCTGCGGGCAGCGGTCGTGCCCAAATCCTATCCCCAGGATGGGATTCGCTCAACCGCATCGCGGGCGGCTACCGGCGGTCCGGCTCCACGCCCTCGTACCGGGACCCGCCCCGGTCCTGGGCGCTCTTGTTGAGCCGTCGCGACAGGTGCAGCCCCTCCAGGGCGAACTCCAGGGCGGAGGCGGCCACGCCGGGGCTCTCCTCCTCCACGCCCAGCCGCTCCAGCAGCTTGGCCAGCCCGGGCAGGTCGCCGAATTGATCCAGGAACGCCGAGGCCGGCATGAGGTCGGAGCTCTCCGCGGTGAACCCCTCCGAGAACCGCCCCAGGATCCGCTGGAAGTCGAACCCCGCCAGCCGGCGCCGGAACACCTCCAGCTCCGCGTTGCGCAGGGCCCGAGTCAGGATCTCGCCCTCCCGTCCCTCCTCGATGGTGTCGAACTCGATCCGGCCGAGGGAGGCGTCCAGCACCGCCGTCACGTCGCACACCCGGGGGACCGCCTCCGGTTCGCCTGACCGGGCCGCCCGCCGGACCGCCGCGGCCGCCAGCGTCTCCAGGTTCCCGATGGAATAGCGCACCGAGACGCCGGAGCGGTGGTTCACGTGCGGCGAGCGACGGAGCTCCGCGGTCAGCGCCGCAAGGACCTCCTTCATGAACCGGGGGACCCGAACCGGGACCTCCCCCGCGGGCCGCCGGGCCTCCTGGTCCATGATCCGGACCTCGTCGGCCAGCGTTTCCGGGTAGTGCGTCCGGATCTGCGTGCCGAACCGGTCCTTCAGCGGCGACACGATCCGGCCACGGTGCGTGTAGTCCTCCGGGTTCGCCGTGGCCACCAGCAGCAGGTCGAGGGGTAGCCGGACCCGGTATCCCCGGATCTGCACATCCCGCTCCTCAAGGATGTTGAACAGCGCCACCTGGATGCGCTCCGGGAGGTCGGGAAGCTCGTTGATGGCCACGATGCCCCGGTTGGTCCGGGGGATCAGCCCGTAGTGGATGGTCAGCTCGCTGGCCAGGTACCGGCCCTCGGCCACCCGGATGGGGTCCACGTCGCCGATGAGGTCGGCCACGCTGGTGTCGGGGGTGGCCAGCTTCTCCGCGTACCGGCGGTCCCGGGGGATCCAGTCCACTGGCACGGCGCCGCCGTCCTCGGCCACCAGGTCCCGGCACCGCGCGCAGATGGGCCGGTACGGGTGGTCGGCGACCTCGCAGCCCTCGATGGCGGGCAACTCCTCGTCCAGGAGCTCGATCAGGTGGCGGACCAGCCGTGTCTTGGCCTGGCCGCGCTCGCCCAGGAGGATGAGGTCGTGGCCGGCTAGGATGCCGCGCTCCATCGCCGGCAGGACCGTGTCCTCGAACCCCACCAGGGTGGAGAACAGGGTCTGCCCGCGCCCCAGCCGCATCAGGAGGTTGTCCCGAAGCTCCTCCTTGACCGTCCGGTCGGGATATCCGGCGGCCCGGAGCTCGGCGATGGTGTCCGGCGGCATGCCCGACAGCCTACGCGCGCCCGAGCCAAACCGCGCCTCGGAAAGGTGAAGCGTTGAATTTGGCGGCCCGGGTCACTCGTCTGGGGGTTGACACCGGGGAGCGAGAGGACAATGTTCCGGCCCAGTCTCCTGGACTGTGGCGGTGGGACGAGCCAAAGACCCGCATGGAAGACGAGCTGACTCACCCGGAAAAGAAGGTCCATCTGGAAACACGTGTGATCCGGGTCGTGATCGTGGACCGCAGCCCCCTGGTCAGAGACGTCGTCCGGCTCGCATGCGCGAACACCATCGACCTCACCGTCGTTGCCGAAGCGGAGGACTCGGACCACGGGCTGGAGATGTGCCGGAAGCTCAGCCCAGATGTGCTCGTGCTCGACCCCTCCATCGACGATCACGGAGGGCTGGAGTTCGTTCGCAGCCTGGCCGGCGATCCGGACCCGCCGAGAATCCTCGCCATCGTGAACAGTCCAAGACCCGCCTGGCTGCTCAAGGCCATGGGGCTCGGGGTGGCATGCGTCGTTTCCCGGACACCGCTGCCTCGTGATCTGGAGGCCATTCTCCGATCGATCGCCCGAGGGGGCCACCTGAACTCACCCAGCCTCCGCGAGGGTGCCCTGTCCCATCTCGACGCACTCATCCGGCAGTCGAGGGAGCGAGCGAGGGTGGTTGCCGCCCTCAGCAACAGGCAAGTCCAGGTGCTCAAGCTACTTGGGCTGGGGCTCACCACACGACAGGTGGCCTCGCGGCTGGGAATCTCGGAGCGGACGGCCGAGGCCCACACCTCGAGGCTCTATGGTCGGCTCGGCGTCCGGACCAGAATGGAAGCAGTCAGACGGGGCTTCGAACTCGGCCTGATCGAGCTGGATGCCTGAGGCATTTGTAATGAATTGGGATATATTAGACCATGCGCGGAGGTCATCTGGGCTCGGTTTAGGTCTAAATGACTATGGCTTATCCCCCATGGTTAACCCTATCCTCCCCGCGCGGCCCATGTCACAGACAGAGAAGCGTGGGACTTCCCCCCGCGACGGCGGATCGCGTCGCCTCGGTGTGATCCTCGTTGATCCTTTCCACGTTGCGCGAGAGGGGATCGGGCTCCTCATCGACACGCAACCGGATCTGGAGGTTCTCGTCCGGGCAGGGACGGCGGACGAAGCGCTCGAGGACCTCAGGCGGCTTCGCCGCCGCGCCGATCTGGTGGCCCTCGTCGCCGTCGAGGTGGACGGGCAGCACGACGGCTACTGGCTGATCCACGAGCTGCGCGAGCAGTTCCCGCAGATCAGGATCGTGGCCTCGGCGGCGCTGCCCGATCGCATGGCCGTCTCCAGGGCTCTGTTCGTCGGAGCCGATGGATTCATCCACAAGCGGGCCCATCCCGTGGAGTTCCTGGACGGCCTGCGGCGAGCCGGCGCCGGGGAGATGGTCCTCGCCGGGGTACCACGGGAGTGGCTGGGGCCAATCGCCGGGGACGTCGAGCGGCAAGGGGAAACGGCTTGGACCCTGACCGCCCGCGAGCGTGAGGTGCTCTCGGTCGCAGCCGAAGGGCTCACGGCGCGAGGGATCGCCACACGGCTGGCCCTGTCCGAGCGGACCGTGACCACCCACCTTGCCAACATCTACGGCAAGCTCGGGGTGAACAGCCGAGTGGCGGCGGTAACGACGGCGGCCAGGAAGGGGCTCGTCGTGGTCGGGGGGCGTGCGGCGGAACTCGACCGAGTGGGATGAAGGCATGAGATAGTCGATCAGCGGCCCCGGGCAGTCTGGGTTCAGGAGCCACGGCAAAAGAAAGGCAGGGAGATAACGTGTTGGCAGTCGGCACAGGAGCCATCGTCGCATTGGCGATCGCCCTCGTCATCTTGATCATTGTGTTCTTCGTGATCCTCCAGAGGGCCCGTCGTTCGAGCAGATAGCCTGTTCGCCATCGGTATATCCGCAATTCCGGCGATGAAGCCCCGCGCCTCAATGAGGGGCCTGCCGGTTCTTCCGCGAACCAAACCATCCTGATCCCACAGCCACTCGGCCTGGTAGCGTCGGAGTAGATGTCCACATCGGGGTCGGATACGCAACGCGATCCGCTGGTCGATGAGACCGGTACCAGGGAACGCAAACTCGGACGGAATCCGAGGCGCTGGTCCACGACGGGCACACCGGGCCTCGGTGGATCACTCGCGAGCCTACGTAGAACCTCGTACCGGAACCGAGGGAAACTGAGAATTGGCCGGCTCCAGACGAACCCATAACCTTAGGTCGTTTCCGCAACTGAGGGGGGCGAGGGTGCTCCCGACATGGGACCGAGGGGAGGTGAATGCATGTTTGTTCGTCTGTACGCTCGGGCGCAGGCGGCATGGGCAGGGGTACGGGGCCGTCTCGAGCGCGAGGACGGGATCGTCGCCACCGAGTACATGATCATGTTGATCCTGGTCGCTCTGGCCATCGTGGTCGGAGCCACCGCGCTCGGCGTGGCGATCAACGCCAAGCTGTCAGATACGGCAACCAAGGTCACCAACGGGTTCTAGCTACGCCTGTCGGTATCCGAGCGGCCGTCGCCGGCCGCTCGCTTTCCGGGCGGGCGGGAAGCGAGGGGCCGGCGAAAGCCTCACCCATGACACGGCACATCAATCGACTTTGGGCTGCGTTGATGACACGAATTCAAAGGATGTCCCGGCGGGAAGAGGGCGCGGTGGCGGTGGAGTTCGCCATCGTCGCGCCGGTGCTCATCCTCATCCTGTTCGCCATCATCGAGTTCGGGATCATGTTCAGCAAGTACGAGGTGTACGTCGGCGCCGCCCGGGAGGGAGCGCGGTACGCGGCGGTTCGGTGCCAGCCTGACTCCACGAGCGGCTGCAGCAGCGGATTGATCACGACGCGAGTGCAGAACGCCTCGGTTGGTTACTCGCTCGGACCCGGGTCGCCGACGGCCAGCGTGACCTGCAGCTCCACCACGGTTGGCCAACCGGTGACCGTCCAGTGGCAGCAGAACATCACCATCTCGGTTCCGTTCTGGAAGGTCATAACCCTCACCCCGACCATCAAGGCCGTGTTCAGATGCGAGTGAGGTGTGGGCGCGTCGACTTCGGGGACGAGCGGGGCATCGCCGCGACGATCGTCGCGATATCGATGCTCTTCGTCGTGGGCATCCTGGCCCTGGCGATCGACGGTGGCATGCTGCTGGTCCAGCGACGGCACATCGTGAACGGTGCGGATGCCGCAGCCCTCGCCGCAGCCGAGGCGTACGCCCGGAACGAGGCCCAGTGTGGGACGAACGACGGTCCCGCCAAGTCGCAAGCGGACTCCATCGCGACAAGCAACATGGCAACGGCGAGCGAGGACAGCTACGCAACCGACTGCACCAAGCAGACCGTCAACGTCGCGTACCACGCCGACGTTCAGGCCATGTTCATGGGGGCGGTTGGGCTCGGATCGACCCATGCGGTGAAGGCCCGGGCAATCGGCGCGTGGGGGACCTCCTCCGGAGCGACGAACCTCTTGCCGTTCATGCTCGACCTTGGACAGGTGACGACCCAGTGTGGAGCGCCGAATCCTGCGCTGGGGGCACCTTGCGTTCTCTGGTACACGAACGACAACGCGGCAACCAGCCAGTGGGGGGTCCTCAACCTCTGCAGCCAGGACGCCTACAGCAAGGGAGGCTGCAACAGCGTGGGGTGGGACGTGGGCTCGGGAGCCTCCGGATGTAACTCCACCGGGTCCAGCGTCAACCAGGATTGGGTCCAGAACGGATTCCCCTATGCGCTCACCATGCACAGTCCGCCTCCAACCTACGTGTGTGTGATCCCCGGCTTCGGGTCGATGAACACCGCTTCCGGGTTTCTGATTCCGGGCGTGCAGCGGATATTCCCCGTCAACGATCCGAACTTGATGGTCCTGGACAACAAGGGAAACCCCTACAAGTACGCGATCGTCGGGTTCACGGCATTGAAGATCCTGGCCGTCGGCAAGGGCAACAACGCGGAGACGACCTGCGGCCAGACCAAGCCACCTTGGGTGAAGAACCTGTCGAACGCTGTCTGCCTCAAGGTCCAATGGATCGGGCCAGTCGAGGTCCCGGGCGGGATCACCACGGGCCAGCAGAACTTCGGCGTCTACGCGATCGCGCTCCAGGGATGAGATGGGACGAGGTTCTATGGAGAAAGGTAGCCGCGCATGAAGAAGAGAGGTGTCGCTTTGTTCGTGGCCGTGCTCCTGGCGGGGGGGGCCACCGCGGCCGTGTTCCTGTACGTGGAAGGGGTTCGGAGGGACGCGACGGCGGCCCCGAGCATGGTGCGGGTAATCGTGGCGAAACACGGTATCGCGGCGGGGACGCAGTTGGACGGTCTCATCTCCGCCGGGGCGTTCACGACGCTCGAGGTGCCGCAGATTGCCGTGGTCTCGGGCGCCATCACGGATCTCTCTCAGCTCCAGGGCCGCACGACCAGCACGTTCATCCTCCAGGACGAGCAGATCACTACCGCCAGGCTGCGAGGGAGCACCCAGGCCACGGGCGGAATCCTGGGTATCCCGAAGGGCTATCAGGCCGTCACGCTGGAGCAGACACTCCAGCAGGTCGTCGGCGGTGTGCTCCAGGCCGGTGACCACGTCACCATCTATGGCTCGTTCGACAGTACCCTCACCGCGAAATTCCACTTCAAGAAGACCGGGTCCATCGCCTCGGGGCAGATCGGTGTCACGGGCCAGGGCCAGCTTGCCGGTGGCGAAGTGGTCGTCGTCGTTCCCGACGTGCAGATCCTGAGGGTTGCTCCCGTTCCGAACAGCAATGGGGGTTCGGACCTGTCCCAGAAGCTGGTGACCCTGGCCTTGCTCCCCCAGGACGCCGCGAAGGTGCTCTACGCGGGTGCCCAGGGCCACGTCTGGTTCAGCCTGCTCCCCCCCGGTGAGCAGGGCCAGCCTCAGGCCCCCGTCACGTTCCTCCAAGTGGCGCAGCAACAGCCCCTGCAGGTGACTCCATGACCGGCGTCGTCGTCGCGGTTGGCGCACCGCCCACCTTCCGGGGCCAGGTGGCCAGGGCCATGGGCATCGACCCCCAGGAGATCGAGTGGCTGCCCACGGTGTCGGCGGCCGAGGCCGGGCTGGTCGACCATCAGGTGGACCCGAACGTCTTCGTGCTTTCCCCAACGATCAAGAACGTCGACGCACTGGGGCTGGCCGAGTACGTGGGCCGGGTCGCCCCGACGGCTGCCGTGTTGTTGGTCCGGGACCGAGATGTGGACGGGTTCCTCCCCGTCGCCGTCCGGGCGGGTATCCGCGACGTCATCGACATGTCCAAGGGAGGTGAAGATCTCCGGGAGGCGCTCCAGCGGGCCGTCGTCTGGTCCGAGAACCTCCGCGGGCATCGCAAGCCCGACTTGGACCAGGGTCATGTCCTGCACGGCACCGTGATCTCGGTCTTCTCGTCCAAGGGCGGCGCCGGAAAGAGCTTTCTGAGCGCCAACCTGGCGACGGCCATTTCCAGGGCAACCCAACAGGACACCGCGTTCCTCGACATCGAGTTCGGCCTGGGGGACACCTTCTCCTACTTCGGGAGCGAGCCGACGCACCCCCTCCAGGACCTCCTGGGCTTCGGGGATCAACCGTCTCGTGAGGCCGTTCTCGAAGTCGGAACGAAGCTCCGAGACCACCTGTGGGGCTTCGCCTCTCCTCCAGATCCGGCCTCAGGGGGGGTCGGCGGAGAGGCGATGGGGAAGGTCATCCGCGCCATCCGGGGGGTGTTTCCCCGCGTCGTCATCGACGCCACGGACGATTACTCCGACGCTGCCCTGTCCGCGTTCGACCTGTCCGACACCATCTGCTTGATCGCGGGCCTCGACGTCCTGGGCGTGCGTCACCTGTCCATGGCCCTGGAGACGCTGCTTTCGCTGGGGTTCCCCCGCGAGCGCTTTCGAATCGTCCTGAACCGGGCGGACAGCAAGGTGGGACTCAAGCCGGCAGACGTCGAGAGGGTCCTGAAGGTGCGGATCGACGCGCTGATTCCGTCAAGCCGCCTGGTCCCGGCTTCCCTGAACCTGGGACGCCCGGTGGTGGAGGAGCAGCCACGATCGGCGGTGGCCAAGGCCGTGGAAGGCCTGGCCCACAAGTTGGCCCCAGTCGAGGCGAGCCGGTCCAAGCGGGGCCGATCGCGTAAGCGCTGATCTTAGGGAGGATTTCGTGTCGCTGGCAGAACGACTGGCAAGGACCGATCGGCCCGACCGCCTGTCCGAGGTCCGCTCGCGCGTGCAGAGGCTGCTCGTGGACAGCTTGGGACCAAAGCTGTACGACTCGACGCTGTCGGACCGGCAGCTTCAGGACCTGGTCCATCGCCGGCTCCGCGCGCTCCTGGACGAGGAGGAGGTGACGCTCTCCCTCCAGGAGAAGGCCCACATCATCCAGCAGATCGGTGACAGCGTGCTCGGTCTCGGCCCGCTGGAGGCCTTCATCCGCGATCCCGAAGTGACCGAGATCATGGTCAACAACGCCAACACCATTTACGTCGAACGGGGGGGCAAGCTCTACTGGACCGGGGCCAAGTTCCTCGACACGGAGCAGCTCCGGCGGACCGTCGACAAGATCGTGGCGAGGGTGGGGCGCCGTGTCGACGAGTCGTCTCCGTACGTCGACGCTCGCCTTCCGGACGGCTCGCGAGTGAACGCGATCATCCCTCCGCTCGCCATCGACGGCCCGGCCCTGACCATCCGGAAATTCTCCGCGGAGCCCTATTCAGTGGAGGACCTGATCTCCTTCGGCACACTGACCCCTTCGGTGGCCGAGCTCCTCCGGGCCGCTGTCCGGGGCCGGATCACCGTCATGGTCTCGGGAGGGACGGGGGCGGGCAAGACCACCACCTTGAACATGCTCTCGTCCTTCGTACCCGAGGACGAGCGGATCATCACGATCGAGGATGCCGCGGAACTCCGCCTCCAGCAACCTCACGTCGTTCGGGTAGAGGCCAGGCCCCCCAACATCGAGGGAAGGGGGGAAGTGACCATCCGCGATCTGGTCCGGAACGCCCTGCGCATGCGTCCGGACCGCATCGTTGTGGGTGAGGTCCGGGGGGCCGAGGCACTGGACATGCTGCAGGCCATGAACACCGGGCACGAGGGGTCCATCTCCACGGTCCACGCCAACGCCCCCCGGGACGTGCTGTCCCGGTTGGAGACCATGACCCTCATGGCGGGGATGGAACTCAGCCTGCGGGCCATCCGGGAGCAGGTCTCCTCGGCCATCGATCTGATCATCCATCAAGAGCGGCTGAAGGACGGGACCCGCCGGATCACCCACGTCACCGAGGTCGTGGGGATGGAGGGCGAGGTCGTCACCCTGCAGGACCTGTTCGTCTTCGACTTCCGCGCGGGCCTGGACGAGCATGGCCGGTTCCTTGGGGAGCTCCAGTCCACGGGCCTCCGCCCGTACTTCCTGGAGAAGCTCAAGGACCGGGGCATCGAGGTGTCGCCCCAGCTCTTCGTGCCCCGCCATGAAGGGAGGCCGAGGTGGTGAGGCGCTGGAGTATGCTCTGCTTCCTCGGTCTCACGACCTTTGCCGCGGGGATGGGGGTGGCTCACGCGGGTCCCCCCTCGGCCGGCCAGGCGGTGCAGATCCGCCACGTGGATTCGAGCGGGTTTCCCAACATGGCCGTGACCGTCTCCGTTCCGGCCGCGGTCTCCGCACAGGATCTGCGCGTGACGGAGAACCGCCACCCGGTGGATATCGTCTCCGTCCGGTCTCTCTCGGAGACCTCCGGAGAGATCGACATCGTGCTCGCGATGGATACGTCGAACAGCGTGAAGGGAGCGCCGATCGAGGCGGCCATCGCGGCCGCGCGGGGCTTCGTGGAGAAGCTGCCTCCGAGCATCGGGGTCGGCCTTGTCACCTTTTCGGATCAGGCCCAGGTCGCGCGGCCGATCACGCTGGATCACTCAGCCGTCCTGCAAGCTCTCGACTCGATCTCGACCACCGAACACGGCACCTCGCTGTACGACGGGGTCGCCGCTGCCGTGGGGATGTTCTCCAGCGGAGCTGAGCACAACATCGTCGTCCTCACGGACGGATCCGATGTCGGGAGCACGGAGACTCTGGCCAAGTCGGTCGCAGGGGCGCGCGCGGCCCACGTCACAATCTTCACCGTCGGATTGGGAGCGAACGCGGACGTCCGGGTGCTCCAGTCGATCTCCGGTCAGACGGGCGGCACCTACAGCGCGGCTGCCGAGGCCGAACTCCCCTCGATCTATGCGGACCTGGCGGGCCGGCTGGCTCGCCAGTTCGTGGTCACGTTCCGGTCCGGGGCTACGGCCGGGGCCGAAGTCACGGTGGGGGTGAGCGCGGTCGGCAGGCACGATCGGGCCTTCGTCCTGACTCCGCGGCCAACCGGCGTGGCGAGTCAGCCTGGGACTGGCCGCCCCCTGTTGACCGGAACCACCGGTCTCGGGATCGTATTGGGGCTCGCGTTCGTGGGAGTGTTCCTCCCGCTGGCCTTGGTCCTGGTATCGACGGGTCGGGCCCGGCGTGACCGGGCTCTGGCCAAGCGGGTCGCGATACCGTCTCAGGCCCCACCCGCTCAATCGGCTCGGGCTCAGCAGGGTCCCACTGCCTGGATCCCCGGCTCCCTGGTGCAGGTCGGCGAGCGGGTGGCGGAGGTCGGGGGGTTCAAGGCCAGGGTGGGGCGGAGACTGGAGCGCTCCGGGACGCCCATCACGGCGGGCGAGTACGTGGCCGGGATCGGTCTGGCGTCCATCGCGGGGGCGGCCACCGGCGGCCTTGCGCTGCGAAACGTCTTCGTGGCGCTGGGGCTGGCGGTGGTGGCAGCCTGCATTCCTCCGATGGTTCTCTCGAGGAAGATGAAGAAGCGGATCAACACCCTGCATACGCAGCTGCCCGACGTCCTGATGATCCTGGCGAGCTCCATGCGCGCCGGACACAGTTTCCTCCAGGCCCTGGACACGGTGGCCAAGGAGATCAGCGAGCCCTCGGCACAGGAGTTCGGCCGCGTGGTGGCCGAGATCCGGCTGGGCCGTCAGCCCGACGAAGCCCTCCTGGACCTCGCCGAGCGGGTCGGGACCGAGGAGTTCCGGTGGGCCATGCTTGCCGTCAACGTTCAGCGGGACGTCGGCGGCAACCTGGCAGAGGTACTGGACACGCTGGCCGCCACCGTCAGGGAGCGCGAGGCGGTGCGGCGTCAGGTCAAAGTGCTCTCGGCAGAGGGCCGACTGTCCATGAAGATCATGATCGCCGTCCCTCCGCTGCTCGCGCTGTACATCCTCAAGTTCAACCCGGACTACATGAAGCTGCTGTGGACGACCCGGCTCGGACTGGTGCTGATCGGGATCGGAGTGATCCTCATGGTGACGGGCGGCCTGCTCGCCAGGAAGATCGTGAAGATCGATGTCTAGCCTCTATGTCGCCGCTGCGCTCATCGGAACGTTCCTGGCCGTCATGACCGCGGGCCTGGTGGCCCACGCGGTTATGGGTGACCGGCGGAGGACGCTTCAACTGCTCCAGTCGCACCTGGGTGAAGTCACCGATCTCCGACGGCAGGAGCTCGCCCAGCCGTTCCTGGACCGAGTGGTCGTCCCGGTGACCGCTGGGCTGGGCCGGCTCGCCCGACGCATCACGCCGGTGGGGATGCGTGACCGGATCGCCCGATTGCTCGTCTTGGGTGGCCATGCTGGCAACCTGAACCCGGAAAAGGTGGCGGCGGCCAAGATCTTCGGAGCTATCGGCGGCGCCCTCGTTGGGTTTCTTCTCTCGATGTTGGCCGGTCTGCAAGGCCTGCTTCCGCTGGCGGCCACAGCCTTCTGTGGGCTCTTCGCCTACCTGATTCCCGGAGCGGGACTGGGCCAGAAAGCCGTCCAGCGGCAGAAGGCGATTCAGCGTGCGCTCCCTGACGTCATGGACTTGTTGACCATCAGCGTCGAGGCCGGCCTGGGTTTCGACGCCGCCCTGGCCAACGTCCGGCGGAACGTGCCCGGGGCCCTTTCGGACGAGATCGGCCGGATGCTCCAGGAGATGCAGCTCGGTGTGCCTCGCGTGGAGGCCTTCCGGCACCTCGGCGATCGAACCGACGTGGACGAGCTGAAAGGGTTCGTCCTGGCCATGGTCCAGGCCGACCAGTTCGGCATCAGCATCGCCAAGGTGCTTCGAGCCCAGGCTCACGACCTGCGGATCCGGCGGCGCCAGCGAGCCGAGGAACAGGCCATGAAGGTCCCGGTCAAGCTCCTGTTCCCCATGATCATCGGGTTCCTGCCGGCCACACTCCTGGTCGTGGCCGGGCCCGGAATCATCCGGCTCATTCAGGTCTTCTCAGGGAAGACGTTCTTCTGAGCAGGAGCAGGGACGGTGAGCCTGGAGCACAGCACGCGGCGCGCCCACATCCAACTGCCTGACCGCCGCTCAGCAGTCCGTTCGAACGGGAAGGGGATCCGGCGAGCTCGGCCGCTTCGCGAAGTTGAAGTCGTAGGAGAGGTCCATGGCCCGGCGGTCCCGGCCGGTGAGCTGGGAGAGCCCCCAGCGGTCCTCGATGAACCGGAGGACGCTGGAGAACTCCCCGAGGTGGTGGTCGATCACGCCGCGCTTCGCGTACGGGGAGATCACCAGCAGCGGCACCCGGATCCCCAGGCCGAACCCGTCCACCTGCGGCGGGGGCACGTGGTCGTAGAACCCGCCGTAGTCGTCCCACGTCACGAAGATGGCGGTGGACTTCCACATGGGGCTCCGCATGATCGCGTCGATGACCTGGGTCGACCAGTTCTCCCCGAGGCAGAAGTTGTAGATGGGGTGGTCGGAGACCTCGTACCGCGGCGAGATCCAGGTCACCGCCGGCAGCTTGCCGGCCCCGATGTCGCCGATCAGGTCGTCCACCGGCAGCACGTGCTTGGGCCACTGCTTCGTCTCGCGGATGTGGCGGATCGCGGAGTACGCAGACCAGATGTAGCCCAGCTGGTCTGGGTTCGCCGCGTAGTACGCCCAGTCGATCCCCGCCTTCGTCAGCAGGTCCCCTTCCGTCAGGAAGTCGAAGCACGGCGGGACCTGGATCTGATGTCCCTCGGAGTCCACGATGGTCACGGTCTGGCCGGGAGGCGCGTCGCATCCGAACGTGTTGCTGGAGCGGAACCGGCCGTGCCGCCTGGGGTTGTCATGCGCGCCGCCGGACTGGGCGGCGATGGCGTACAGGTGGTTCGGGAACGAGGGCCCCTGGGCCGAGGAGAAGAAGTGGTCGGCCAGCACGAACTCCCGGGCCCAGTGCCAGTAGTTGGGCAGCTGTGACCGCTGGAGCTGCGTGTAGGACCACCGGTCGGACACCGGATCCTGGTTGAACCCGTCCATCTTCCCGTGGTCCCACGCCTCCCGCGAGCACGTGTAGCAGTGGGGGATGTCGTCGTTCCCGATCCCGCCGTCCGTGCCCGCGGTGAGCGGCCGCCGGACTCCGTGGTCGTAACCGAACGACACACCGTCGGCCCCGGGGAACGTCCCGAATAGGTTGTCGAAAGTCCGGTTCTCCTTGATCAGGAACACGACGTGCTTGATGGGCCAGTGCTTCGCCGCGGCTGCCGGCGGCGGAACGGACGGCGGCGAGGACGAAGGGGGCGGCGCCGCGGCGATCGTGGTCTCGACGGGTGGAGTCGAGGCTGGCGGGACGGCGGGTCCGGACCCGCACGCTGCGGCGACCAGCGCTAGCGCCACCACGGCCGCCCCCGAAGCGCGTACCTTCGACTCCATCCCGGATGACTGACCGCGCGGAACTCCGGCCGGTTCCCGGCGGTCAACAGGGCATGGGAGCGGGGACCGTGGACTGGAAGGACTGGAAGGACGAGGACCCGGGGCTGCCCATCAAGCTCGGACCCTGCTCGAACGCGGAGTACGACCCCGAACCGCTCCCCCCCGTCCTCCGGGAGACCGTCCGCCTGGCCAGGGAGGCCTGCGAGCGCAACGCCCGCCGGGCCGGGATGAGCCGCCGGGAGTTCCTGCTTTCGATCTGCGGGGCCGCCACCACGCTGCTGGTGCTGGACGCGTGCACCCGGGCGGCCATCCGCGCGACCGCGCCCGGCACCACGCCCGGGGGCACGTACCTGATCCCCACCGAGGCCACCACCGAGCCCGAGCCCGCCCATCAGGCCATCGGCGGGGAGGAGTTCGTGTTCGACGTCCAGGGCCACCTGCTGGAATACGACCTCAACCCCATCCTGAACGGCCAGGACTTCTGGGAACGGTTCCCGCAGAAGGGCTGCGGCGAGGACGACCCCCGGGTGTGCTTCTCCATCGAGAGCTTCCTGGAGCTCATGTTCCTGCGCAGCGACACGTCGATGCTGGTGCTCTCCGCGCTGCCCATCTATCCGGAAGGGAGCCCCCTCTCGCCCACGATCATGGACGAGACCCGCAGGATCGCCGAGGGCCTGTGCCGCGACGACCGGGTCCTGCTGCACGGGCAGGTGCTCCCGAACGTCAGCCCGTCCGAGTCGTCCCTCGCGGCCATGGACGACGTGGCCCACCGCTACCGCATCGCCGCCTGGAAGACCTTCACCCACTTCCCGGACGTGTTCGAGCACAACGGCCGGGGGTGGTGGCTGGACGACCACGACCCGTCGCTGCCCCAGGTCGGTGAGCGCTTCATCGAGCGGGCGGTGCGACTGGGCGTTCCGACGATCTGCGTGCACAAGGGCCTGAGCGGCGGGAGCCCGTACGCCTCGCCGCAGGACATCGGGCCGGCCGCCCGCGCCCACCCCGAGGCGAACTTCGTCGTCTACCACTCCGGGTTCGAGGCGGGCGTCCCGGAGGGCCCGTACACTCGGCGGGCGGCGAATGTCGGCGTGAATCGCTTGATCACCTCGATGCGCCGGGCCGGGATCGGGCCGAACCAGAACGTGTACGCCGAGCTCGGATCGACGTGGTGGTACGTGATGCGGTACCCGGACCAGGCCGCCCACGTCCTGGGGAAGCTGCTGAAGCACGTGGGCGAGGACAACGTGGCGTGGGGCACGGACTGCCTGTTCTACGGCTCGCCCCAGGACCAGATCCAGGCCATGCGGGTCTTCCAGATCAGCCCGGAGTTCCAGGAACGCTACGCCTATCCGGAGCTCACCCGACGCATCAAGGACAAGATCCTGGGCCTGAACGCGGCCCGACTGTACGGCGTCGACCCCATCACCACGCGGTGCGAATTCACCCGGAGAGAGCTCGAGCAGCTCAGGCGGCAGCTGCCGGGCCGCAACCGGACCCTCGGCCCGTCCACGACGGCCGAGGCGGCGGCCTTCCGCGCGCTCGACCACGCCGCCATGTCCACCGGCAAGGCATAGCCAGGCTCAGTGCGTCACCATAGAGACCGTCATGCCGACGACCGCCCCGAACGAGCTGGACCCGCGGGTGCTCCTCCACGTTTACCACCGACTCCTCGAGACGGGCACGGCACCCTCGGCGGCCGACACGGCCGCGGCGATGGACCGCCCGGTGACAGACGTGGAGGACGCCTATCGGCGACTGGCCGAAACGCGGGCCCTGGTCCTGGCCCCCGGCACGCTGAACGTGTGGATGGCCAATCCGCTCTCCGCCGTTCCCACCCCGTTCCGGGTCCGGGTGGGCGACCGGCACCACTGGGGGAACTGCATCTGGGACGCCCTGGGCATCCCCGCGATGCTCGGTGACGATGGTGAGATCTCCACGTGGTGCGGAGACTGCCAGACCCCGATGGCCCTGACGGTCCGCGACGGCGCGCTGCTCGCGGCGGAGGGTGTGATCCACTTCGCCGTCCCCGCCGCCCACTGGTGGGACAACATCGGGTTCAACTGAGCGACCATGCTGCTCTTCCGGTCGGAGGAGCACGTGGACCGGTGGTCCGATACCTGGGGCATCCCGAAGGGCGCCCTGCTCACGCTGGAACAGGGATGGGAACTGGCCCGGCGATGGTACGGCGACCGCCTGGACCCGGCGCGGCGTCGCAGGACGCTGGAGGACGTCGAAGCCCTGTTCGCCGAGCTCGGCCTGACCGGTCCGTTCTGGCGCCTTCGCCCGTGAAGGCCGTCCGAGGCTGCCGCTGAGGACCGCCGTTCGGCGGGGTCGTGTCACCCCCACCCGGTAGCATCCCTCGGCGGTGACGGTTCCCGAATCCATCCTGGAAGGGCTGAACCCCGCGCAGCGGGAGGCGGCCTCGGCGGTGCGCGGTCCGGTGGTCATCCTCGCCGGCGCCGGCACCGGAAAGACCACCACGATCACCCGGCGCATCGCCTGCCAGGTGGCCGGTGGCGCGTTCCGCCCCGGCGAGATACTGGCCGTGACGTTCACGGAGAAGGCCGCCCAGGAGCTGAAGTCGCGCCTGCGGACATTGGGCGTCGAGGGCGTCGAGGCCCGGACCTTCCACTCCGCGGCGCTGTCCCAGCTCGGCCGGCTGTGGCCCCGGTTCGAGGATCGCCCGCTGCCCGACCTGCTCGACGCGAAGGGACCGCTCATCGCCAGCCTGGCCAACGCGCTGCCCCGCCCCTACCGGTTCATGCCTCGCCGGGAGCTGGCGTCCGAGATCGAGTGGGCCAAGAACCGCATGGTTCCACCGGATCGCTACCTCGACGCCCTGGGCGACCACGAGCCGCCCATCCCGGCGGACCTGATGGCCGGACTGTACGCGCGGTACGAGCGCCGAAAGGGGATCCTGGGACGGCTCGACTTCGAGGACATGCTGGGCCTGGCCGTCGCCCTGTTCGACCGCCATCCGGAGGCGGTCGCCGAGGTCCGCGGTCGCTTCCTGGCCTTCACCGTGGACGAGTACCAGGACGTGAACCCGGTCCAGCAGGCCCTCCTGGAACGGTGGCTGGGCGGCCGCGACGAGCTGTGCGTGGTCGGGGACGACTACCAGACCATCTACTCGTTCACGGGAGCCACGCCCTCGTACCTGCTCCGGTTCCGGGAACGGTTCCCGACCGCTCGGGTGGTGAAGCTGGAGGAGAACTACCGCTCGAGCCCGCAGGTCCTGTCCACGGCCAATCGCCTGTCGGAGCGCCTGGGCGGGTTCCGCAAGTCCCTGCGGGCCAGCGTGCCGGAGGGCCACCCCACGGTGCTCCGCATGCTGGCCGACCCCGGCGCCGAGACGGCGTTCGTGGTCGCCGAGGCCGTGCGCCTTCACGCATCCGAGGGCGTCCGGTACGAGGAGATGGCCGTGCTGTACCGGATCAACGCCCGCTCCGAGCCGTTCGAGGAAGCGTTCGCCGCCGCCGGCATCCCCTACCAGGTCCGGGACGGCGAGTTCCTCCGGCGGCCGGGGCCTCGCGCCGCGCTCCAGCGGCTGCGGCGCGAATCAGGGGAAGTCGCCGCGGCGGTTGGGCGGACCACCGATGCCCTCGGCTACCGCCCGGACGCCGAGCCCGACTCCGCGGAGGAGGCGACCCGCCAGGCAGACCTGGGGCGCCTTCGGGCCCTGGCCGCCGAGTTCGCCGGCGCGCACCCCGACGGCGACATCGCCGGGTTCGTGGCCGACCTGGGGCGGAGGTTCGCGGGCGAGGCCTCGGCGCGCGGGGTGAACCTGCTCACGTATCACCGGGCCAAGGGCCTGGAGTTCGACGCCGTGTTCCTGCCGCGGCTGCTGGAGAAGGAGCTCCCGTTCCGCTCCGGGCGGGCCCAGGCCGACGAGAACGAGGAGCGCCGGCTGCTGTACGTGGGCATCACCCGGGCCCGCCGGCACCTGTACGTGACGTGGCCACTCGACCCCCGGGTCGGCCGGAGCCGGTTCATCGCGGAGCTGGGCGGGCCGCCCCCGGCGCCGACGACCGACGAGGCGCGTGCGGCGCGTGCGGCGCGGCCGACCGGCGCCGCCGCGCCGCGTCCGCCGCTTCCGGCCGGTCCGCTGGTGGACGCCCTGAAGCAATGGCGGCTGGACCGGTCCCGGGCGGACGGGGTTCCCGCGTACGTCGTGCTGCACGACTCCACGCTGGGGACCATCGCCGAGCGCCGCCCCCGGTCACGCCAGGAGCTGGCCACCGTCCCCGGGATCGGGCCCGCCAAGCTCGACCGCTACGGGGACGACATCCTCTCCGTGGTGGCCGGCTCGGGCTGAGGGCTACAGCCGGGCGGCGGGCGAGGGAAGGGACGACGTGGTGGGCGCCACCAGGAAGATCCACACGTCCCACACCACGTGGCTGACCACCAGGGCCGCCATGGGCATCCCGGCCGCGGCCAGAGCGCTCCAGTACGCGCCGGCCGTGGCCGCGGCCCCCGTCAGGGTGAGGTTGCCGGTGGCCACGTGCGCCCCGCCGTACGCGGCGGCCGCCGCCGCCGCACCTCGCCACCGGCCGAATCGCCCGGCCAGCCTGCGCTGGACCAGCCCGCGCCAGAACAGCTCCTCGGCCGGTCCGATCACCAGGGCCAGCCGGGCGGCCAGCTCCCCCACCGGGCGAAGCGACCGCAGCTCGTAGACCTGGTCGATCTCGTCGGCGCCCCCGGGCAGGAGCCGGCGAGCCAGTCGGTCCCCCACCCGGAAGATCCAGTAGAGCCCCGCCGCCGACGCCATGCCGAGCCCCACGTCCCGAGCCCGGACCCGGGTGGCACGGAGCTCCGGCTCGGCCAGCACGGCCAGCGTCCCCAGCGACAGCCCGGTCGCCGTCATCCGCTGCCAGAACCGGTTCCGCGGCCCCCGGAAGGTCAGCGCGAACGCGCCGTACGCGGCCGGGAGCGCGAACGCCAGGGCCCGATCCCGTCGGCCTCGGCCCTGCGCCGGCCTCACCGCACCGCCGCAGCGATGACAAGCCCGATCACCAGCAGGAACCCGAACGCCGCGTGGAGCTGGGCAGTCTCCAGATCGATCATGGCGATGGCCCGCTGCTGGCCGATGGACCCCAGCTCGGAATCCCGGATCACCCGGACCAGCAACGGCAACGACAGCAGGGCCAGCAGAGACTGCACCGGCAGGGCCTTCACCAGCACTGCCGCCCCGAGGGCCATGTACGCCCCGACCACCAGCGCCAGGTACCCGATGTGGGCGACCCGCCGGCCGGCGCGGACCGAGAACGTCGACCCCCCGACCCGAGCGTCCTCGCTGATGTCCCGCCACTCGTTCCCGTGCAGGATGGCCGTGACCAGCAGCCCCACCGGGATGCTCACGGCCACGGTGGCCCAGTCGAAGGTTCCCGTGATCACGAAGTACGAGCCTATGACCATGAGCGGCCCCATCAGCAGGAAGACCAGGGGCAGGCCAAGGGCCCGGAACTTGTACTCGAGGGGCGGCGCCGAGTACCCCCACCCGCCGACCAGTCCCGCCAGCCCCAGCAGCACCACCGGCCACCCTCGCTCCACGATCATCCACACGCCGAGGCCGGCCGCCGCCGCGAACGCCGCCAGCGCGACGACGAAGGCCTCCCGTTCGGTGAGCCGCCCCTTCAGCAGCGCGTGGCTGGCCCGGGGCGAGGTGATCCTGTCCACGCCCTTGCGCACGTCGTAGATCTCGTTGATCACGTTCGTGCCCACGTGCAGCAGCACCGAGCCGAACAGCGCCGCCAGGAACAGCCCCCACGTGAACTGGCCGTTGATCGCGGCCAGACCGGCCGCCGCCGCGACCGGCACCGTCGAGGCGGTGAAACTGAACGGCCGGACGATCTCGTACCAGGCGGCGGCCCTCCTGGCCAGGCGCGCGCCCAGCCGCTCCTCCTGGAGGCCGGAGGCCGCGCCCACGGCAAGGGGCTCGCGTTCCTCGTGTGGCGCCGGGGCGCTGGCCCGCCCGCCCCCGTAGAGCGTGGCGACCCCGAGCAGGGCATCCACCTGCTCCTCGTTCTGCACGACCGGCTGCAGCACCGGGAGGTCCATCCCGGCGTGGTGGTAGTCCCACACCCGTGCCGCGATCTCCTCCGGCGTCCCGCACAGGAGGAACGCGTCCATCATCTGGTCGGGGATCAGCTCGGCCGCGGCGTGGTAGTCCTCGGAGCGCCACAGCGCCGCGATGCGGTCGCGCAGCTGGAGATCCAGCCCGGCCCGGCGCAGGGCCACGTCGGTCTGGATCGCCATCATGTAGATGACGAAGGGCTCGCGCTTCGCGCGATTCAGCGCCTCCCGCCGGCTGTCGTCGACCAGGCCGAACAGGTAGCCGGCGACGTGCACGGCGTCCTCGGAGCGACCGGCCTCCACCGAAGCGCGGCGGATCTTCGGGACCATCTTCCGGAACGACGCCAGCGACTCCAGGGGCCGGGCCAGGTAGCCGTCGCCCTTCTGCCCCGCCAGCTCGAGCATGGGCGTGCGGTACCCAGCCACGTAGATCGGCACGTGGTGGACGGGCGGGAACATGGGCTCCACCGGCGGGACCCCCTCCGCGCCCGGGGGGATGCGCTCCCCCCGCCACAGCGCGCGCACCGTGTCGATGGCCGCGCTGACCCGGTCGTGGCCCTCCTGCGGCGAGTACGGGATGCCCATCTGGGCCAGGCGCAGCGGCAGCGCGCTTCCCAGGCCCAGGATGATCCGGCCCGGCGCCATCTCGTCCAGCGAGGAGACCGTCATGGCCACCAGGACGGGATGGCGGGTGAACGGGTTCACCGCGCCCAGGGCCACATGGATCTCTTCCACCTGCGACGCGATGGCCGACGCGTAAGTGACGGCCTCCCGTTCGAAGTAAGAGTCGTGGACCCACACGGAGTCCAGGCCGGTCCGGCGGGCCCGCTCCGCCCACTCCACGGCGTCGGACACGGAGCCCCGGGCCGCCAGGCCCAACCCGACCCGTCGTGCCAGCTCAGCCACGCCGCGACCTCATCATGTGCTCACGTCCCCGCTCGCCGGGCGGTCCACAGGGTAACCATTCCGGGTGCCAGGGAACGCGTGGCCGCGGCATCGAACCCGGCCCGTTCCAGCATCTCCGCGACCTCGCCCGGAGGTGGCAGCTGGGCCAGCGACCGGGCCAGATACCCGTAGGCCTGCCGCCGGCCGACCAGCGAGCCCAGCGCCGGCGCCGCCCAGGAGAAGTACGCGTCGAACAGCCGTCCCGCCAGCCGTCCGCGGGGCTCGGTGATGTCGACCAGGGCGATCGGCGCCCCGGGGCGGAGGACCCGGGCCAGCTCCGCGAACGCGGCCGGCAGGCCGTCCAGGTTCCGCAGGACGAACCCGCTCACCGCGCCGTCGACGCTCGTGTCGGCCACCGGGAGCCGGAACACCGAGCCCCGCACCAGGCGAACCCGGCCGCCCAGCCTCCGGGCGGCCGCGGCCAGCATCCCGGGGCTCACGTCCAGTCCGATCACGCGACAGCGCTCGGCCAGCAGCTCGCCAAGCCGCCCGGTGCCGCACCCCAGGTCGAGCACGACCGACCCGGGGGGGACCACGACCGCAGCGGCGGTTCGCCGTCGCCACCACCGGTCGAACCCGAACGACAGCAGGTCGTTCAGGAGGTCGTAGCGCTCCACGATCTGGTCGAACATGGCGCGGACCCGTGGCTCGGGGGGTGCCGTTCGCCGCCGGCGGCGTGGCGCGGGCCGCACGGGGCCGGAACGGCTCAGGCCAGCCGGGCCGCGACCAGCCCCGCGGCCAGCAGCGAGACGGCGAGCGCCAGGATTCGAAGGGCGAACTCCGGCGCGGCGCGAAGGGCGGCCGCGTCCAGCCGTTCCACCGACCCGTCGGCATACTGCACCGAGCCCTCCACCCGGACCGCCCGCCGACGCAGCCGCCGGACCGGCGTGGACAGGGTCCGCTGAGCCGCGGACAGCCCGGCGCACGACGCCGCGACCAGCACCGCCGCCGGCCGGAGGGTCCCCGTCTGCGCGAACGCGCCGGTCAGCGCGGGAAAGGCCCCCCATCCGAGGGCGAACCACAGGTCCCCGTGGAACCGGCCCCCGAGCAGCTCCATGTTGTACGCCACCACGATGAACGCGCCGAAGGCTACGAACGCCAGGAGCCACCACGACACCTTCACCGCCCCCAGCACGCCCAGCCCGACCGCGCCGGCCAGCGCCACGAGCGCAAGCGTCCACAGCACACCGTCGGCGATCCGGGTGCCCAGCGGCCGTCCGGAGAGCTCGTCCAGGGCGTGCGCCGTGATGCCCACGCCCAGGAAGAACGCCAGCACGCTCGCGCCCAGGCGGCCACCGTCGAACGACGTCGCCGCCGCCGCGCCGAACACCACGTACGAGAGGTGCCAGGCCGTGTACGGCGGGTGCAACAGGGTCCAGTAATCGCGCCACCCGCCGGACCGGAGCGCGTAGAACGCCGGCCGGGCCTCGGCGGACGCGCCCTTCACCCGTTCGGCCTTCACCGTCTCATCACGCACGCTTCGTTCCCCAGATCACCACGCCGCCACCAAGGCTCACCGGGGCGACGTGGACGTCATCGAGCCCGGCCGCCCGCCACCACTGCACCTGCTCAGGCAGAGGGTACCGCCGGTAGAACCCCGAGATGGAGGGCCCCAGGAACCGTCCGGTGCGATACCAGGCCGCCGACGCGAACCGGCCCGCCGCCGGCAGGACCAGCCGCGTGTACAGCCACCATGCGCGTCGCCACAGTGGATGTACGGGCACCAGGAACTCCAGGTTCGCCAGCACGCCCCCGGCCTTCAGCACCCGGGCCAGCTCGGCCACCGTCGCCGCCGGGTCGTCCACGTACCGGAGCAGGTAGGTGAACGTCACGGCGTCGAATGTCCCGTCCGGGAACGGCAGCCGCTCGGCCTGCCCCAGCAGCAGCGAGACCTGTCCGTCCAGCCCGCGGGCGGACACGTTGGCCCTGCCGCCCCGCAGCATCGGCTCGCTCTGGTCGAGCCCGATCACCCGGGCTGGCACCCCACCGGCCACCTCCACCGCCACCCGCGCCGTCCCGGTGGCGACGTCCAGGACCATGCGGGCGTCCGCGGGCACCCGCGAGGCCAGGAACCGCCGCCACCGGCCGTTCTGACCGAACGAGAGCAGCTCGGCCATCAGGTCGTAGCTCGGCGCGATCCCGGCGAACAGGCGCCGGGCGTGCCGGGTCCGGGGCGACGCGTCGACGGCTATGCGGGAAGCACCTTTTGGAGGAACCGTTCGATTGCTTCCGTCACCGCGTCTGGGTTCTCCACGGTGGACGAGTGGCCGGCGCCCGGGACGCGGACCATCTCCACCAGGTTCGGCAGTCCGTCCGCCAGCTCCTCCGCCTTCTCCATCTCGATGGCCACGTCCTCCTCGCCGTGGATGACCACGGCCGGCGCCTCGACCTCGGCCAGGCGGTCGGTGATGTCGTCGCGCCGGGTCACCGCGTGCATGACCTCCACCGCGTCGAACGTGGGCTGGGCCATCCACCGGTCGATCCAGTGCTGCTTCAGCTCATCGCTCGCGCTGGCCCCCAGCATGAAAAGCGTGGCGGTGCCCAGGAGGTCCTGGTTCCACCCGTCGGCCGCGCCGACCTGCGCGGACGCCTCGTACAGCGGCGCGCGGTTCGGGTCCTCCGGGCCGGCCGTGGTGTCGATCAGGACCAGTCCGGCCACGCGTTCGGGATGGCGGAGCGCGGCCCGCAGCGACTGGAACCCGCCGGCGCTCACTCCGCCCCATACGGCCCGGTCGATCCCCAGGTGGTCGAGCAGGGCGACCTGGTCCTCCATCATGTCCCACTGGGTGTACTCCTCGGCCCGGTGCTCCGAGCCGCCGTGCGCGCGGAAGTCCGGCGTCACGAACCGCCACCGGTCGGACAGGGCCTCGACCTGCGGGTCGAACATGGAGTGGTCCATGAGCAGGCCGTGGATCAGCAGAACCGGGTGCCCCTCGCCCCGGTCCTCGTACGCGAGGGTCCAGCCATCGTGCTCGAACTCGGGCATGCGCGGTCTCCTCGGTGGGGAACCCTCATTTTGCGTCGGTGCCGACCGCGGCCGCAAACCGGCGTCCGACGCCCCTCGCGACCCCGTCAGCCGGGCACGGACAACCGGCGGGCCGCCATCTGCGCCGGCAGGATGTGCCGGTACCGCACCGGGATGGCGGGCCGGAACGCCCGCAGCGCCCGGAGGCTGGCCCGCAGCGCCACCTCCTTCGCCGGGTTCCAGCGGACGCCGTACTCGCGGCGGAGTGGCGGCGGCAGCGTGCCGAACGCCCACCATGACACCGCGTGCAGGACCGGGCGCCACTCCGCTTCCTTCGGCGGGTCATGGAACAGCGCGGCGACGTCCCGCGCGGCGTCGGTGACCCGAAGCACACCGCTGCGGACCACGCCGTCGATGTAGGCGCGGAGCTCCACGGCCGTGGGCGGGATCAGCGATCGGTCCAGCCCCAGCATCTCCGCGGCCAGCATCTGCTCGCGGTGGAACCGGTCCCGCCCAGGGGCGCCGAGCCGCCCCACGGTCAGCTCCTCGAACAACAGCGCGCTGTCCACCAGGCAGGCGTGCACCCACAGCAGCAACTCCGGGTCGAACGCGTCGTATGCCAACCCGGTGACCTCGTCGATGCCGCGCACGGTGCGGTGGACCGCGTTGATCCCCTCCGCCGCCTGCCGTGCCTCCTCGCGAGTTCCAAAGGTCATGGCCGACGTCAGGACCAGCGTCCGCTGGAGCCGCTTCCACGGATCGCGCTGGTAGAAGCCGGTCTTCCTGGCCCCCGCGATGACCAGCGGGTGGGCCGCCTGCATCAGCAGGGCCCGCGCTCCCCCGAACAGGACCGTTGTCTCCCGGTGGACCCGCCACGAGACGCTCCGCGGCCCGAAGAACCCGGCGGAGTCGGTGGAATCGCCCTCGCCCGCCGTCCCCGAGGGGGGCCTCAGGTCATCCCGCGCCGCGTCCGCCATGGCCCCAGTAGAACGCGTCCGTGCTCCACACCGAGATGTCCCACCCCAGCCCCCGAAGCCGGCGCTCCAGTTCCGAGGCGTCCCACAGCACCTTGATGGCGTAGTGCTCCGAACCGTCGAGCAGCTCCCGGCGCACCACGCCGGCATCCTCGTCCACGAACTCCTCACTCCGGTGCGAGTGGCGGCCCTCGTCCATGAAGAACACCCGGCCTTCCGGGGCCAGGAACCCCGCCACCCGTTCCCAGAACCGCTCGAAGTGCGTCGGCGGCACGTGGGACAGCCAGAACGAGAAGAACACGACGTCGTAGGGCCCGTCAGGCTGCCACGAGAACACGTCCGCCTGGACGAATCGAACCGGCGCGCCGCCAATCCGCCGCCGAGCCAGCTCCAGCATCTCCGGCGAGGCGTCCAGCGCCGTGATGGAGTCCGCGAACGGCACCAGATCACGCGTGTACCGGCCGGTGCCGCAGGCGATCTCGAGCACGCGGCCCCGCGGCTCGAACTCCCGCAGCGCCGCGACGAGTCCGCGCTCCTGCTCGGCGATCGGATCGCCGGATGGCAGGGTTGCGTCGTACTCCCGGGCCCGGCTCCGGTAGTACTCGACCTGCTTCTCCAGCCAGTTCGGCGATGTCCCCACCGGTCCCCCCGCCCGCCGACCCGCCGCTACGCGTCGCCCGTGGTTCGCGCCTTGATGTACCGGAGCAGCCCCCCGGCCAGCAGCTGCTCCCGCTCGTGCTGCCCCAGGTCGTTCGAGACGGTGAGCTCCTCTCCGTCCGCCTCCAGCGTGAACGTCGTGCTGCCGGACTGGATATCCTGCCGGATGCGCGGCAGGCCCCACTCCTGACCGACGGCAGCCCTGGAGTACACGTCGTCGTCGATGAGGATGGGGACGATCCCGTTGTTGATGAGGTTCCGCCGGTGGATGCGGTGGAACCCCCTGGCGAACACCGCGCGTACTCCAAGCTGGAGCGGCGCCAGGGCCGCATGCTCCCGGGAGGACCCCTGCCCGTAGTTGTCGCCGGCCACGATGAACCCGCCCCCCCACTCCTTGGCCCGGGCCACGAACTCCGGGTCCTCCTTCCGGAAGCAGTACTCGGTGATGGCCGGGATGTTCGATCGCTCCGCCATCACGATCACGCCGTCCGGCGACATGGAGCCCGTGGAGATGTTGTCCGGCAACACGATGAGCACCTTGCACTGCAACGCTTCCGGCAGGTCCGGCGGAACGGGCGGCGGCTTGATGTTCGGCCCGCGCAAGATCGTCACCGCGGCCGCTTCCTCGACCGAGGGCGGCCAGATCAGCATGAAGTCGTCTGTCACCGGCTTCGGGGCGGTGATGCTCGGATACTCCATGCCGAGGTCGCGGGGATCCGTGATCACGCCCTTCAATGCGGTGGCCCCGGCCACCTCCGGCGACGCCAGGTAGACGTAATCGTCGTCGGTTCCCGACCGCCCCTGGAAGTTCCGGTTCATGGTCCGAACGGAAGGTTGTCCGGACGGCGGCGCGGCGCCCATGCCCACGCACGGCCCGCAGGCGGGCTCCAGCAGGCGAGCCCCGGCCGAGATGTAGTCGGCCAGCACGCCGGTCTCCACGATCATGTTCAGGGCCTGCCGGGAACCGGGCGAGACGGTCATGTCCAGCCACTCGTTGACGCCTCCGCCGGTCTTCACCACGTACGCGGGGATGGCCAGGTCCTCGTACGAGGAGTTCACGGAGGAACCCACGCAGACCTGCGCCACCTTGGTCCCCGCGATCTCGCGGACCGGGACGACGTTGTCGGGGCTCCGCGGCTGGGCGATGAGCGGCTCCAGCGCGGCCAGGTCGATCACCATCTCCTCGTCGTATCGGGCGCCATCGTCGGGAAGCAGCTCGCGGAAGTCGTCGGCCCGCTCCTGCGCCTCGAGGAACGAGCGGGTCCGGTCGTCGGCGGGGAACATCCCGAACGTCGCGCCCAGCTCCAGGATCATGTTGCAGATGGTGGCCCGCTGGGGGACGGAGAGCGTCTGGACCCCGGGGCCGTCGAAGACGTACGCCCGGTTGATCCCGCCCTTCACCGTGAGCCGGCGGAGCATCTCCAGGATCACGTCCTTCGCGGACACCCACGGGCGGAGCCGGTTCTCCAGGACCACGCGCACCGTGGTGGGGTACTGCAGTTCGAAGGGCTGGCCCGACATCACGACCGCCGCGTCCATCCCGCCGATCCCCAGCGCGGCCATCCCCATGGCCCCGGCCGTGGTGGTGTGGGAGTCGGACCCCACCAGCGTGGCGTAGGGCGCGTCGAACCGCTCCAGGTTCACGTAGTGCGAGATGCCGTTTCCGGGGCGGGAGAACACCGCGCCATAACGGGCCGCGCAGGTCTGCAGGAAGAAGTGGTCGTCGGGGTTCTTGTAGTCCAGCTGGATCATGTTGTGGTCCACGTACTGGACCACCAGGGGCACCTGTACCCGGTCCCTGCTCAGCTGCTCGAACTCCATCCAGGCCATGGTCCCGGTGGCGTCCTGGAGCAACACCTGGTCGATGCGGTAGGCGATGGCCTCGCCCGGCTCCATCCGGCCGGACACCAGATGCTCCTCGATGACCTTCTCCAGGATGTTCCGCGCCATCACGCCACCTCGTCGTGGTTGGCCGCCGTGAGGTCCAGCTTATCCCCGGGGCTGTCCTGGTGGACTTCACTCGGTGGCGCCGCAACAATGACCAATCCGACCGCTCTTCCGATAGCCCATGCTCCTCATCGCCAGCGTCCTCGTGATCGCCGTGGCCCTCGGCTACCTGGCCGGTGGGCGGCTCCGGTCCCTCGAGCAGCTTCGGCTCCGGTGGTGGTGGCTCGCGCCGCTCGGCCTGCTGATGCAGCTCGCGCCGCTGCCCTTCCACGGCCATCTGGACAAGCAGGCCTCGGTGGCACTGCTCATCGCCTCGTACCCGGTCCTACTGGCGTTCGTGGTTCGCAACATCCGGCTTCCCGGCCTGCCCCTGATGTTCATCGGGCTCTCGATGAACCTGCTGGTGATCTCGGTGAACGATGGGATGCCGGTGACGCGCCACGCCCTGGAGGCGTCCGGCCAGGGAAACCTCCTGCAGGACCTCATCCACCACGGCGGGGCCAAGCATCACCTGGCCGGACCCGGCGACGTCCTGCTCCCCCTGGCCGACGTGATCGCGATCGGGAGCCCGATCCGGCAGGTGGTGAGCGCGGGCGACCTGGTGGTCTACGCGGGGCTGGTCTGGCTGATCGTGGCGGTCATGCGGAGACGGCCGCGCGAGACGGAGCCGGCTCCGCCACCGGGACGATCTGGTCGCTCGGGGGCGCATCGTCGGACGTCTCGCCTGCGTCCTGGAGGTAGGTTGCCGGGAACCGAACCGTGATCGTGGTGCCCGCGCCCGGTGCGCTCTCGATGCTGTAGACACCGCCGGCCACGGTGGCCCGCTCCCGCATCATGGCCAGGCCGAAGTGGCCCTCTGGGCCCGGAGCCTGGGTGTCGAACCCGATCCCGTCGTCGCGAACCGTGAGTTCCACGCCGTCGTCCACGGGCTGCAGCGCGATCCACACGTTCTCGGCCCCGGAGTGCTTGAGGGCGTTCATCGCCGCCTCCCGGGCGATGTGGTAGATGAGCAGCTGGATCGCCGGTGGCAATCCCATCGGAGCGATTTCCGTGTGGAAGCGCACGCCGGAGCCCTCGCCGATGTCGCTGGTGAAGCTGACCAGCGCCTCGGCCAGCCCCGCCCGGCCGAGCGGCGAGCGGTGCAGGTCCCGGATCAGGGCGCGCACCAGCTCCGAGGTGCGGTTCTTCGTCTCCCGGATGGCGTCCAGGTCCTGCTCCGCGGTAGCCGAGTCGCCGGCCTTGAGGTGCCGCCGGGCCAGGTCGACCTGGAGCGAGAGCCGAAACAGCAGCTGCGCCAGATCGTCGTGCAGGTAGGCCGCGATCTGCGTGCGCTCGTCCTGCCGCTCCTCCGCCATGCGGTTGGAGAGCGTCCGCATGACCAGCTCGCGCTCCTTGAGCTCCCGATGCGCCTCCTCCAGCGCCCGACTCCGAAAGAACATCTGCCGCGCAAACACCAACGGGAGCAACACAACCGGCACCGACCAGAAACCAACCCTCAAGTAAAGGTGCGCGAGAACTAGGCCAAGTACCGCCAAGGCAGCGTAATTTATGATGAATTCCGCAGGACGGCCTGTGTGCATCCGTTTCAGGACCGCAAGAGGGGAAATACCGTGTGCCAAACTAACCCTGAGGGCGACAAACCCTGTATTCAAAGAGTAGTCAACGACCGCCGAGACAAGAGCGGCGCCTGCCATGATGCCGAGCGGTGACCGAAGAGAGCCAAGCCAGTGGAATGCGCCGCTAGCCAGCATGACCGAGCTCGCCACTTGACTTCGGTTGAAAAGCGCATGACCAAGCGATACCTCCCGTTTGAGCTCTCTCGGATCGAACGACCCAACGAAAGCGATCAGCCCGGAGATGAGTGGTGAGAATAGGAAGCCGGTCGCAATCAGTATTGGAAAGTCCATGCCGAGTTCGATGCCCCGCCAAAAGGTCACAGGCAAGAGCGCGACCACGGCCACAACGGCTATCCAAGGCAGCAGTGGCCAGACAGAAAAGGCCTCATGGTGCCGAGCCATCAGGTAGCCCCAGACGCCCCACGCGGTCCCGACCACAGCGAGCTGGTAGAGGTGAAGCACCCCATGCCGGCTAGGGCGCGGACGGCGCTCATCCTTTGATTGGGTCGGACTGTTCACTTGGTGGGGCCCTTCCGAATATCGGACGCGCCTTCCAATCTCGGCACACACAGGTGAAGAGTCAATACGGAGCACCACCTAGCCCCAAGCCTACAGTGTTTACTGTAGGTCGATATGGCTCCTTGCTCCCCTAAATGGGGGTCCCCCATCATGTGCGCCAAGGACACAGGGATCCTGTGGCCACGGTTTGCTCACTGGAGCAGGAGGTTCCCCCCGCCTCCTCGGGAGTGGAAGGAGCGCTAAGGTGCGTAGGATCAAGCGACTGGCCGTTGCGGCGGGGTCATTGCTCATGCTGCTCATGGCCGGCGGGGCACACTGGAAGGCCTAGACACTCTCATCTTGGGAGTTGAAGTCTAGCCGGGGGTTACCCCGGAAGCCTGTTTTCGTTCGGGAATCTTCCTATGACTTGGGTTCCGAGCTGAGGCCGCGATCTAAGTTCGAGTTGTCCTCCGGCAAGTCGAGCTCGCTCCTTCATGATTTCCACGCCGAAGTGCTGATCCACATCGACAACTTCGGGGAGGAATCCGAGGCCGTCATCTGCGACCACAAGGCAAATCCGCTCCGACTCGAGAAATAGCCTGACTTCAATGAGCGACGCATTGGAATGGCGCACAGCATTCAGAAGCGCCTCACGACCGATCTGGTAAACCAACAGCTGGATTTCGGGGGGCCCATCTACTTCTTCAATGTGGCACTCAATCCGCCCCTTCCATGTACTCGAGAGGTCGTCCACAAGAGAAAGGAGAGTCGCTGATAAGCCCCCGACCCCAAGATTGCTTCGACGCAGCCCTCTAATCACCTCTCTCAAGAGGGATCTAGTCCTCTGGCTTGCTTGGAGAAGGGCTGGAATGTCGTCTTCAAGGGCGAGGAGACGACCAGATCTTAGCTCTTCCCGGACGACTTCGGTTCGAAGAGTCACGTTGTAGAGGGCCTGCTGAACGTCGTCGTGGAGGGCCGATGCAATGCGAGTTCTCTCATCTTGCCTTTCTTTGAGAATTTGAAGCGTGACGTTATTGAGTGCTCGCTGCTTCCTCCGGAGCTCGGTGGTTTGCAAGATTGCCTGGCGGGCCAGAAGAAGAGGTACAGCGAACTCAGCCAAGGCCCAAGCTCCAGCCTCCCGATATGCACCAGTCAAGACGATGGCCAAAGAACCATACGCAGCGTAGGTGATTACACTCTGTGAACGAGATCCGAACCTCATGCTGCCAAGAATGTCCGACCATGTGGTTCCCCGCTTTAACGCAGTTCCAACGACAACAAGAGCCATATTGACAGCAATGTCTGCGAGTAACCCCAAGAGGCCAGGCAAGAGCAAAGACGGCCAGCGGGCGTTGCGACCTCCAGCCTCCACGAAGACGAGGCCGGCTGCGATTACGCTAATTGAGACCTGAGAATGACTAAAGAGCGCATTCGTGGGCGTAACTTGGCACCGCCACTCGCGGCGATCGGTCGATCCAATCAGCGCCACCGCCCCAGCGGCGAATGGTCCCCAAAGATAGGCTGCTGCTAAGAGTAGCGGCAGATCCACCCCTATTTCGATACCCCGGCCGACCGGCACTGAAACCCAGTCCGCCAACGCAACCAACAGCGTCCATTCAGAAAGAACCCACGCGTTGCGCGAAACGGCCTCCGGATCAGAGATGAGTCCAACAGTCAGAATCCCAACGGCAACGAGTGACAGGACCCAAGTGAAGACATAGAAACCGAACGGGTGAGCGGAGGGCATGCGACTTCGGATGGGAAGATCCTGCGACGGAGTCGTGAGTGAAGCAGCCAACCCTATTCCCTCCGCATCATTCGCTCATGCCCTCCTGCGGATCAACTTGTCCGAGGGTGGTTTCGCGTCATCAGTCAGAGCTGGTCCCGAACCGCCGCAAAGCTGAGCATGCAGGGTCCTAGCCACTGCGAGCCGCGAGCAGGTCCACGACCCGAAACTAACCTTCCGGTGCCAGGGCATGCGCACACAGATGGGGAGATCTCGCGACGAAGCCGTGATGGAAGCTGCCACCCCTATCCCTCGGCTCGCATGATTGGTTCATGGCTCCCCGGGGTCAACCCTCTTTCCGACCACCGTTGGGGGATCTTCTCACCACCCGAATTGACTAGTCGTGCTTCCGGGCCTGGTTGAGTGGCGGGTCAACCCGCATGGGCGTGGCTGGCGGGGGATCTTCGGTACCTCGATGGACTAGTCACTGCGAGCGGCTACCCTGTCCCCGGGGCCTGTTGCGCCTTCACTCACGGGGTCGGGGCGTGCCACGATTCCCCCACTTCCCGGGGAGGCCGATGTCCAACCTCATCGACAACGTCCTGGCCATGCCGGAGTGGGTGGCGCTGCTGATCGTGTTCGCGCTGCCCGCCCTGGAGGCCTCGGTGTTCATCGGCTTCGTGTTCCCGGGCGAGATCGCAGTGATCCTGGGCGGGGTGCTGGCCTCCCAGCACAAGGTCGGCCTGGCCGCGGTCATCGCCCTGGCGGTGTCCGGCGCCGTGATCGGCGACGCCATCGGGTACTTCGTGGGGAGGCGGTGGGGGCGGCGGTTCCTCGAGCGCACCCTCGGACGCATTCCCCTGGTGGGCCGCCACTTCCAGCGGAGCCTGCCCCACGCCGAGGCCTACCTGGCCCGCCGCGGCGCCTCCGCGGTCTTCTTCGGGCGCTGGACGGCCGCGCTGCGGGTGCTCGTGCCCGGCCTCGCCGGCATGGCCGGGGTGCGCTACCGGACCTTCGCCATCTTCAACTTCCTGGGTGGACTGGCCTGGGCCACCACGTTCGTACTGCTCGGGTACGGCGCCGGGAAGAGCTACCGCCGGGTGGACCGCTTCGCAGGGCGCCTGGGCCTGCTGCTGCTCCTGCTGATCGTGGCGGTGGGGATCGTCCTGGCCATCGGGCGGTGGGTCGCCCGGCATCCCGAGCGGGTGCGAGCGTTCTGGGACCGGCAGCTCGACCGGCCCCGGGTGGCCAGGTTCCGCACCCGGTACCGGCGCCAGATCGACTTCATGCTGAACCGGTTCCGGCCGGGAACGGCGGTGGGCCTCTCGCTGACAGTGAGCTTCGTGCTGATCGGGCTGGCCAGCTGGGCGGCGGGGGCGATCGGGCAGGACGTCGTGGCGAACCAGGACCTCACCCGCGTGGACCTTCCGGTCAAGCACTTCTTCTACGCCCATCGCACCCACCTCGCCACCAGCTGGATGAAGGTCCTCACGCTCCTGGGCGCGTGGGGGTTCCTGGTGCCGGTGTTCCTGGGCCTGGGGCTGCTGTGGCGATGGCGACGGAGGACCTGGCTGCCGCTGGTGATGTTCACCGCGTCGATCGGCGGGGTGGCGCTGCTACGGCTCATCGTGGGCCAGCTGGTGGACCGGCCCCGGCCCGCCCCGCCCCTGGGGCTGGGGCCGTTCACCGGGCCGAGCTTCCCCTCCGGCCACACCGTGAAGACGGTGGCCGCGTACGGGATGCTCGCCGCGCTGTACTCGCAGCAGACCCGCTCGTGGGCGAAGCGGGTGGCGGCGTGGATGGGGGCGTTCATCGTGTCGCTGGTGGTCGGGTTCACCCGGCTGTACCTCGGCGCCCACTGGCTGACGGACGTGCTGGGCGCGTACGCGCTGGGGACGGCGTGGCTGTTCGCGCTGCTGTTCACCCTCGGCGCGGTCCGGGGGCGAGCGAGGCCGCTTCCGGACCGCGGGCAGCCCGTGGATGCACGACAGCCGATTGCTCCGGGAGGGCCGCCGCCGCCCGCCCGGCCGCCGGAGGGCGTCAAGCAGTGAACGCCGCGCGAAGGCCCTGGCCGGTTCGCAACGCGCGGACGATCGCCCCGTAAGTCCCCGCGGCGTCCTGGCCCATCGAGTCGCGCGGCATCCGCTCGGCCCCTCGCGAGCGGTCCACGCCCAGCAGCCCGAACCGCGGCTCGAAGGAACCCCACTCGTAGTTGTCGTACAGCGTCCAGTGCAGGTACGCCTCCACGGGAAGGCCCTCGGCCACGGCGGCCCCGAGCCGCGAGAGGTACTCCTTCAGGTAGCGGGGGCGGGTCCAGCCGTCGGGGCGCGGGTACCCGACGCCGTCGCGAACCCGGTTGCACAGGCCGTTCTCCACGATCCACACGGGGAGGCCCGGTTCGTCCGCGTTCGCCCGGCAGTAGTCGACGAACCCGCCGGGATCCGGTGGGTCCTCCCACAGCGGACGGACCGGGTACGGCCATCTGCCGCCGGAGGTCCGCCGGCCGGGGAGACGGAAGCGGCCCGCGTTCCAGGGCGAGTAGAAGTCGATGGCGACCGCGTCGAGCTTGTCGGCCCTGGGCGAGGCGTACAGGGCCTCGGCGGCCGCGGGCAACCCCTCGCGAACGGTCCACCGGGCCAGCCCCCGGAGCAGGACCTCGGAAAGGGCCCCGGCCGGGCCCTCCATCCGCTTGCCGGCGGCGATCCACCTGGCCCGGCGGTCGGCCAGGTACGCGGGGAGGGCGTCCCGCTCGACGCCGCGCCGTCGGGCCAGCAGCAGGTCGACCAGGGCCCGGTCGGTCTCGTAGGTGGAGAGGGTGACGGTGTTGGTGACCACCTGCGGTCGGGGCCACCCATGCTCCTCGTGCACGTCGTGGATCGCGTCGTAGGCGAGCACGTGCGCGGCCAGCAGGTGGTCGAGCCCTCGGTTCAGCGCCGAGAACTGGATCGGGCGGCCCCCCGGGAACCAGCCGGTGAACCACGTCCCCAGTGCGAGCGCGTTGGGCTCGTTCAGCGTGACGTAGCGGCGGATGGCGGGCTCGCCCCGGCCGGCCAGGCCCTCGTTCAGCATCGCCACCCCCTGGCGAACATAGGAGGCGAACACCTTCGGCGAGTCCTCGCGCTGCCAGAACCCGAGCCCCAGCCACCGAGGGTGCGTGAAGTGGTGCAGCGAGACCATCGGGTCCAGGCCGCGGCTCCGGGCGGCCGCCAGGATCGCCACGTAGCGACCCACCGCCTCGTGGTCGAACGGGGGCTCGTCCTCCCGGTTCGAATCGGAGGGCTGGACCCTGGCCCACTCGACCGACAGACGGAATGCGTCCAGCCCCATCGTCGCGGCGACGTCCAGGTCCTCCTCGAACCGGCGCCAGGAGTCGTTGGCGATGCCGGAGGGCTCCATCCGGCCGGTCGCCTCCCGCTCGTACCAGTTGTTCCGGGGTTGGCCCGGCCCGTTGTAGCCGCCCTCGACCTGGAAGCCCGCGGTGGCCACGCCGAACGAGAACCGCTCGGGGAACGGGGCCGCTTCCAGGACGGCCAGATCGGACGCCCGCATGCGCGCCGGCGCTACCCGTCCTGCCGGAGGTGGTCGAGCACCCGAGGATCGACGCGGCCTCGTCCCACCCAGCGCTCCTCCAGGTTCGTCCACGACATGTAGCCGGACAGGGCATCCCACACGTCCTGGCCCGGTTCCAGCTTGCCCAGGCGCTCCAGGTTCGACCGGATCTCCCCCTCCAGGCCGTCGTCGGCGGTGAGGATCTCGCCTTCGGACGGACGTTCGAAGTACAGGTGGTGCAGGTCGAGCAGCGTGGCCAGCTCCTCGATGGGCTGGTCGTGGTGATCGACGCGCAGGTCGATGTAGCGGTCGTGGTTCCCGCCGTATCCGCCCCCGGGGCGGGCCACCACCAGGCCGGCGGCCTCCTGCCCGCGGCGGTCCCCGCCCGCCCGCTGGCCGGCTCGCAGGGCCTCCAGCAGCCGTTCCGCCAGAGGGCCCCGCGTGGCCTCGAAGGTTCCGGCCATCGCGACCACCACGTCCGGCGACGCCAGGATGTTTCCCTGGCAGGTGAACCCGTCGCCTACCCGGCCGCCGGCCCATGTGAAGCACTCCGCTCCGGTGAACGATGCGGCCCGCCCGGCCGCATTCACCAGGCCGACCTGGCGCTGCTCGCGCTGGGGGTCACCGTCCAGCAGCCGGTCCAGGACCGCCTCCGGCTCCAGGCCCTGGGCCAGCATGTCCAGGCCCCGGGGGCCGAACGTCACGTCGGCCAGGGCCTGCGTTGCCACCGCGCCCACCCCCCCGCGAGCCCACGGCACGATGGCGCCGGCCGCCAGGAACCTCGACTGGACGCCCACGCCGGCCTCGTTGGCCTCGACGTCCACCGCGACGATCGAATACGTCATCGGGCTACAGGAGGCTCCGGAGCTCCCACAGCTCCGGGAAGAACCGCTTGTCCAGCGTGGTCCGCAGGTACGACGCGCCGCTCGAGCCGCCCGTCCCCGACTTCGACCCGATCTGGCGTTCGACCATCAGGATGTGCCGGTACCGCCACAGCGAGAACAGCTCGTCGTGGGTGAGGAGGCCCTCGGCCAGGTGCCACAGGTCGGCGTACTTCTCGCGGTCCCGGGCCACGGCCAGCAGGCTGTGGCGGCGGACCGCCTCGTCGTCCTCCGGCATAGGGAGCCCCGACGCGCCCATCAGGTCGCAGTACGCGTCCCACAGCGTGGGTTCGTCGAGCCGTCGTTCCAGCCGGGCCCGCTCGTCCTCGGAGTCCCCGAGGTGCGCCAGGAACCCCCGCGACTTCAACCCCGAGATGAACTCCACCTCCCGGAACTGCACGGACTGGAATCCCGACGCCGGCGACAGGTTCGACCGGAACTCCAGGAAGTCCTGCGGCGACATGGTCTCCAGCACCGGGACCTGCTCGACCAGGACCCGCTCGATGACGTGCATCCGTTCGAGGAAGTGGCGCGCCAGGTCGGGCTGGCGGGCGAACATGCGATCGCGGGCCGCCTCGGCCTCGAACAGTAGCTCCTTGAACCACAGCTCGTAGGCCTGGTGCACCACGATGAACAGCAGCTCGTCGTGGGCGGGCGGATCCGACAGCAGGCTCTGGAGGGACAGCAGCTCCGGGACGCGGAGGTAGGTGCCGTAGGACAGGCCCTCCTCCTCCGCGGAGACCTTCCCCATCCGGCGGATGGACCGGGAACCGGAATGCCGCTCGGACCCGGGCGGGGGATCGGCCGGAGGCGGCATGGGCTGATCCTAGACGAGACGCTCCGGGAGCTGCGGGCCGGCCGAGGCCAGCAGCAGGCGGTACGGCTCCGGCCACGGGACGGGCGTGCCGCCCGCGCGGTCCAGCAGCACGGCGACCGCCCTTCCCCGCGCGCACGCCTCGCCCTCGCGGCGGATCTCGACCTCGTAGGTGATGGAGGTCCGGCCCACCGCGGCCACCGTCAGAGCGACGTCCACCAGGTCCCGGTGCCACAGCGGGCGCAGGAAGTCGACCTCGACGTGCACGCGCGGAAGTCGCCCGTAGACGTCGTCGAGGAACCCCAGCCGGTCGAGGAGGGCCGTCTCCGCCGCCTCCATGAACCGGGGGATCGCCGTGTTGTGATACGCGCCCGAGGCGTCGGTGTCGCTCCACTCGATGCGGCGCTGGACGACGATGGACGCCGGTTCCTGGGGAGCCATGGCCCCATAGGCTAGTGAGGTAGCCTCCGGCCCGTGGACGTCGGCGTGGGCCTGCCGAACGCGGTCCCGGGAACCGAGGGCCGGCTGGTGGTGGAGTGGGCCCGCCGCGCCGACCGGGGGCCGTTCGCCAGCGTAGGGCTCCTGGACCGGGTTCGCTACGACAGCCTGGACGCGTTCCCGGTGCTGGGCGCCGCCGCGGCGGTCACCGAACGGGTCCGCCTGGTCACGATGGTGGTGATCGCGCCGATCCGAAGCGCCGCCCTGCTGGCCAAGCAGGCGGCCTCCGTGGATGCCCTGTCGGGCGGGCGGCTCACCCTGGGCCTGGCCATCGGGGCCCGGCACGAGGACTACCGGGCGGTGGGGGTCGATCCGGCCGGACGGGGACGGCGGTTCTCGGACCAGCTGGCGGAGATCCGGGACCTGTGGGAAGCGGGAAGCATCGCGCCGTCGCGGGATGGAGACCGGGGTGGACCCGAGCTGCTGGTGGGCGGCTGGACCGGAACGTCCATGGCCCGGGTGGCCCGGTTCGCGGACGGCTACGTGCACGGCGGCGGGCCGCCCCGGGCGTTCGAACGGGCCGCGTCGCAGGCCCTGGCGGCGTGGGCGGACCTCGGCCGGCCGGGGCGGCCGCGACTGTACGGGCAGGCCTACTTCGCCCTGGGAGACGCGGCCGCCGGCAGCGGGGCGGACTACCTGCGGGACTACTACGCGTTCACTGGGCCGTTCGCTGAGAAGGTGGCCGCCGGGAACCTGACCTCCCCCCGGGCGATCAGGGACTTCCTCCGGGGCTACCAGGACGCGGGCTGCGACCACCTCGTGCTGCTGCCCACGGTGTCCGATCCGTCCCAGGTCGACCGTCTGGCGGACGTGCTCGGATGAGCGGACGTGCTCGGATGAGAGGTCGGCCGCGGTGAGGATCGGGGTCCTGGGCGGCGGGCCGGCCGGGCTGTACTTCGCGTTGCTGGCCAAGAAGGCCGACCCGGGGCATGACATCACGCTGCTCGAGCGGAACGCGCCCGACGCGACCTTCGGGTGGGGCGTCGTGTTCTCCGAGGAGACGCTGGGGGCGCTGCGCGACGCCGACTACGAGAGCTACCTCCAGATCACGGAGGCCTTCGCCACCTGGAACGCCATCGACGTCGTGTTCGGCGGGCAGGTCATCCGGTCCCGGGGCCACGTGTTCTCCGGCGTGGCCCGGAAGAAGCTGCTGGAGGTCCTGCAGGGGCGGAGCCGATCGGTGGGCGTGGACCTCCGGTTCCACACCGAGGTGCCCGACCTCGACGCGCTCGACGGATACGACCTGGTGGTGGCGGCCGACGGCGTGAACAGCACGGTGCGCCGGCTGCTGGCGGACGACGTGAAGCCGACCCTCGACGTCCACCGGTCGAAGTACGTGTGGTTCGGGACCGACCTGTTGTTCGACGCGTTCACCTTCATCTTCCGCCAGACCGAGCACGGCCTGTTCCAGGTCCACGCCTACCCGTTCGACGCGCAGACCTCCACCTTCATCGTGGAATGCAACCAGGCCACGTGGGAGCGGGCAGGCCTGGAGGCGATGACCGAGGCCGAGTCGATCGCCTTCTGCCAGCAGCTGTTCGCACCGGAGCTGGCGGGCCACAAGCTGATGTCGAACCGCTCGCTGTGGACCAGCTTCGTCACGGTGCGGTGCGAGTCGTGGCACGTGGGGAACGTCGTGCTGCTGGGCGACGCCGCGCACACCGCGCACTTCACCATCGGGTCGGGGACAAAGCTGGCCATGGAGGACTCCATCTCGCTGTCGAACGCGCTGATCCGCCACCGCCGGGACCCGGAGGCCGCGATGGTGGACTACGAGCTTGAGCGGCAGCCGGTGGTGGAGCGGTTCCAGGAAGCCGCCCGGGAGAGCGCGACCTACTTCGAGAACGTCATCCGGTACCGGGGGTTCGAGCCGCTGCAGTTCTCGTTCCACCTGTTGACCCGCAGCGGGCGGATCACGCACCTGGAGCTGGAGAGGCGCGACCCCGCGTACCTGGCCGGCGTGGACCGGTGGTTCGCCGGGCGGACGTCGTCGGGGTGGACCGTTCGCGAGCCGCCGCAGCCCCCCTCGCCGCTGATCACCCCGCCGCCGCCCCTGTTCATTCCGCTCCGGCTGCGGGGGTTGCACCTCCGGAATCGGGTGGTCATGCGGGTGTCCGCCGACGGCCTCCCGTCCCGGGAGTTCAACCTGCGGATGATCGAGGCCGGGCGGGCAGGGGCCGGCCTGCTGCTGGTGGAGCCGGTGGCCGTGTCCCCCGAGGGGCGGATCTCGCCGGACACGTCGGGCCTGTGGGAAGGCATCCAGCCGACCCGGCAGTTCGGTGACGACATCTGCCTCGTGCTCGGCCATGCCGGACGGCGCGGCGCGACCCGTCCCCGGGTGGAAGGCGTGGACCGGCCGCTCCCCGAGGGCGAAGGCTGGCCCCTCCTGTCCGCGTCACCGATTCCGTACACCAGGCGCAGTCCGGTGCCGGCGGAGGCCGACCGGAAGGCCATGGATCGGGTCCTGGCGGACTTCGTCCGGGCCGCGGGCAACGCGGCGGACACCGGGGCGGGCATGCTGATGATCGACATGTCGCACGGCTACCTCCTGGCCAGCTTCCTGTCCCCGCTCACCAATCGACGGGACGACACCTTCGGCGGCCCGCTCCCGAACCGCCTGGCATTCCCGCTCGAGGTGTTCCAAGCCGCCCGGGAGACGTGGCCGCGAGACCGGCCGCTCGCCGCCCGCATCAACGCCGCGGACTGGGCGAGGGGCGGCGTGCCGGAGGAGGACGCGATCGGGATTGCCGCCGCCCTCCGCGACCACGGGTGCGACCTCCTCGACGTCGTGGCCGGACAGACCGTGCCGTACGATCGGCCGGAGTTCCACCGGCTGTTCCTGCTGCCGTACAGCGACCTCGTCCGCAACGAGGTCGGGATCCCCACCATGACCTCGGGTAACGTCACCACCGCGGACCAGGTCAACACCATCCTGGCGGCAGGCCGGGCCGACCTGTGCGTCCTGGACCCTAGGGTCCTGGGGGCGTCGCCGTAGCCGGCAGGCGCAACAGGAACCGCGCCGCGGCGCGCCACGCCAGCAGGAACAGCAACGTGAACGCCAGGGCCACACCCATGAACGTGAACAGCTTCGCGGCGGTGGCCGGCCGGTGGAAGATCGCGTAGCGGACGAGGATCCCGCCGGCGACGGCGACCAGCCACGCCGGCAGCAGCGTTCGCAGGCCGGGCCGTCGATAGGTTCCGGCGGGCAACGCGGCGGCGAACCACAGCACCAGGATCGGTCCGAGGACCCGCAGGACGCTCCCGACCGTGATCCCCTCGTCGTGGCTCCTCAGCCCGATCAGCACGAACACGACGATCGCCCCCGCGTCACCGACGGCGGAGGCGATGCGTCGTGCTGCGGCGGTCACAGACCCGAGGCTAGCAGTGGCATTGACATTCGGGTTACCGGGGGCGTGAGCGAAGGCCCCTCCGACTGGTCGACGCGGTCCGGGCGACGGGTGGAGTCCTCGGTGGCTTATCCCGACACCGCACGCACGAACGCGGCGCGGAACAGGCCGCGAAGTTCCTTTCCGTAGCTCTGCGAGATGTGGTCGTTCTCTCGATACGTCACCGTGTGACCGACGACCGCCGGACACTGCTTCTGGTAGCAGAACCAGCCGAGCGTGTCCAGGAACACTGCACCACCCTGCGTCGCGGCTCGTTCGGCGTCCTGGTACACGGAGATCTGGTCGTCGGTCAGCTTCCAGGTGCACGTTCTGAGCGTCGCGTGCCGCGTGCCCAGGCAGTCCGTGGGCTGAAAGCCCAGTGCAGGTGGATCCCCGATCACGACGACATGGCTGGCGTACGGACCGACTGCGGCGACGAGCGAGGTGATGCCAGCCGTCGTCTGGCGAATCGACTGGTCGGTCACGAATCTGAGCTCTCCCCCGATGAGGACGACATCCGGGCGCAACGCGCGCACCTGTCGTTCGGACCATCGAACGAACCGCTGGCACTCGCGGCCGGCGCCGTAGGTCGCCGGCCAGCATCCCTTGTGCCAGAGCGGAACCACCGTCCAGCCGTCGCGCTTCGCCATCCACGCGATGGCCGTCAGCCACTCTCGGGCATGGGAGTCGCCGATCAGGACGATGGTGCCCTTCGCGCCGCCGGCGAACAGTGTGCACTTGTCCAGATGACGGGACTCGTGCCGGAGACCCCAGCAGTACGGGATCGGAGGGTACTCGTCGTGGAGGAGTTGCTTCAACGGGGGGGTGAGCGGGTGAGGGATCGGCGCTCCTCGTCGAGATGCCCGCACGGCGGCAACCACCGAGGGGATCGATCGGTGCTTCGAATCGGAGGACGCCGCTGGGGTCGAACCACGCGCCCGGCTGGCTCCCGACCCCGCTCCCGTCGGGTCCGCCGGTGAGGCGTGCGACAGGAGGATCGGCAAGGGCACGAGGGTAGGGGCCTCACTCGCTGCTTTGGGCCGAAGGTTGCATGCCGCCACGAGCGCCACGAGGCCGAGCGACATCCCCGACACCATCGCCCTTGTGCGCATCGGCCCGTTGAACAGAGCACGCCGGTTCGAAGGCATCCTCACCCTCCTTCTCCGCCGCGGCGGGAGTTGATACGTCGACCGGCAGCCCGTGCGCCCACATTCCCGATCAGGATATCGATGGAGGGTGAGCGAGTCGGGTCCAGCCCGCGTGAGGACCACGGTCGCTCCACCTGCCGGCACATGTTCATCGTTGGCTCTGCAGGACGGGCGTGGTCGCCGCCACCGCGCGCAGGAACGCGGAGCGGAACAGGCCGCGAAGTTCCGTCGCGTAGCTCTGCGAGATGTGGTCGTTCTCTCGATACGTCACCGTGCGACCGACGACCGTTGGGCACTGCTTCTCGAAACAGAACCAGCCGATCGTGTCGAGGAACGCTGCGCCGCCGTGGGCCGCGGCTCGTTCGGCATCCTGGTACACGGCGATCTGGTCGGCGGTCAGCGTCCAGGTGCACTTCGCGAGGGTTGCGCCTCGAGCGAGGAGGCAGTCCACCGGCTGAAAGCGGCGTGCGGGCGGATCCCCGATCACGACCACATGCCGGGCGTAGGGCCGGACCCCGGCGACCAGTCCGCTGATTCCGCTCGCAGACAGGCGAATCGACTGTGGGCTCTCGAATCTGAGCTCTCCCCCGATGAGCACGACGTCCGGCTGCAGGGTACGCACCTGTCGTTCAGCCCATCGAACGAAGCTTTGGCACTCTCCACCCGCGCCGTAGGACGCCGGCCAACACCCCATATGCAGGAGGGGGACCACCGTCCAGCCGGCGCGCTTCGCCATCCACGTGATGGCCGGCAGCCACTCCCGGGCATGCGAGTCGCCGATCAGGGCGATCGTCCCCGAGGTACTTCCGGCGAACAGCGTGCACGTGTCCAGATCATGGGGATCGTCCCGAAGGCCCCAGCAGTCTGGAATCGGGGGGTAGCGGTCGTCGAGGAGGTGGTCCAAAGGTGGGATGAGCGGTTGCGGGATCGGCGATCCTCCCCGAGCTGCTTGCACCGCGGCCACCACCGCAGGGATGGCCGTTCCCGCCGGGTCTGCCGGTGAGGAGGGCACCGAGATGATCGGCAAGGGCCCGGTGGGAGCGCCTTCCGCTGCCGCCGTGATTGCAATGGACTGCAGGTTGAGCGCAGCCACGAGCGCGACGAGGCCCAGCGAGGTCCCCCAGAGCATCGCGCTCGTGCGCATCGGCCGATGGAGCGGAGCACGTCGGATCGGGTCCTCGATCACACGAAAACTGGCCATCGAAAGCAGGAACGCCGCCCCGAGCAGGATCAGGTTGACGCCGGCGGACAGGTCGTGCCCGACGTAGGACGCAGCGATCAACAGGACCGGCCAGTGCCACAGGTAGAAGGCGTAGGACCGGTCGCCGACGTAGCGAAGCGGCGCGCGTCCGAGAACCCCCCCAACGCCTCCCCTGGGGCGCTCGTTGCCGATGCCGGCGACGATCACCAGCGCGGTTCCGACCGTGGGCAGGAGTGCTGCATATCCGGGGAACTCCGTCGCCTCGGAGAACAGGACCGCTGCCAGCCCGATCGCGAGGACCCCGGCCCACCCCAGCAGGGCGCGGGTCGGATCCGAGAGGCCGAGGAACAGCGACGCTCCGATGGCAAGCGCCGCCCCCAGGGCCAGCTCCCAGACCCTGGTGAAGGTCGAGAAATACGCAACGGTAGGTATCCGGTGCGTCTCCACGATCGACCAGGCCAGCGAGCCGAGACCGGCCAGGGAGATCACGATCGTCAGGCGAGCCCTTTCCTTCGACGTCACTTCAAGATGTCCCGGGGATCCGGCGCGGCGTGCACGCCTGCGGCGCAGCCCCACGCCGACGAGGACGAGCGAGAGCAGCAGCGGCCACACCAGGTAGAACTGCTCCTCGACGGCCAGCGACCAATAGTGCTGGATTGGCGACGGGGGCTGTCCTTGCGCGAAGTAGTCCGCACCTCGGTGCGCGAGCTGGATGTTCGCGGCGAAGACGGCGGCCCAGAGGCTGTCGAGCACGGCCTGCTTGGCGCGAACGAAGTTCATCAAGTGGACGGCAGCGAAATCGGTCACGATCAACGTGAGCGCGGCCGCGGGAAGGATCCGCTTGGCACGCCGCGCGTAAAAATCGCGCAGAGAAACATACCCCTTTCGCTCCGCCCCCGCCAGCAACACTCCGGTGATGAGGAAGCCGGACAGCACGAAGAACACGTCCACGCCGACATAGCCGCCCCTGACGAACGGGATCCCGGCGTGCCAGATCGCGACCAGGATGACAGCGATCGCGCGAAGCCCCTGGATGTCGTTTCGATGCCCGAGCTGCCCGACCCCCGAGCCTCGTGCTGGAGCCAGACCGGGAACGAACGCCGGCTCCCGGCGCTTCCCCGATGTGAGGACCCTCGTGCCCATCTCTGTTCTCCTGACCGGGCGTCCCGAAGCTCGGTGAGCTCCGCGTCGGCAGGAGGTTCCATGTCCGATGGGTCGAGGAAACCGGGGGAAACCCCGGACAATGCGAAGATTGGGGGCGAGCTAAGGTGCGGGTCGTAGCCGAGCACCCCCGCGTCACCGACAGCGAGGGCGATGCGTTATGCGGTCGGCGTCGCGGCCTCGAGCCTCGCCGGGTCCTTCACGCGCGGTCCGTCAACGCGGCGACCTCGGCCCGCAGGCGAAAGGTGATCCAGGCGAGCGGCAAAAACGCGCGGCGCCACCCCGAAGCCCGATGCTTCGCAAAGTACAGGTACATGTTTCGTGAGTGGAGGAGGTGCATCCGTCGGGACCGGCCGGTGGACACGCCTGTCTCGTGAACCACCTCGACTTCCGGCGTGAACAGGACCTTCCATCCAGCGTGGCGGAGCCGGGTGCACAGGTCGAGCTCTCCGCCGTCCAGTGAGAACCGCTCGTCCAGCAGGCCCACGTCGTCGAGGGCGCCCCGGCGAAGCAGCATGGAGGAGATGGGCACCCAGTCCACCTCCCGCTCGGTGCTTCGGTCCCAGTCGGCGAGCGCGTAGGCCCGACTGAACCGGTTGTCCGGCCGGACCGGACCGAAGAGGGCGTGGCCCACGGCCTGGCCCACCGTCGGGAAATTCCGCCCCGAGAGGAAGACGCCGCCGTTCGGGTTTCGGATGAGCGTCCCGATGGCGCCGATCTGGGGCCGCTCCTGGGCCAGCTTGACCAGGGCCCCCAGGGTGCCCGAGGACACCTCGGTTCCCGGATGGAGCAGCAACACGAACGGCGCACGAGACCGCCCGATTCCCTGGTTCACCGCGGCACCGAACCCATGGTCGTCCGGGTTCTCGACGAGACGGATCTCCGGGAAGGTCCCCAGGGCTCGGCGGGCGCTTCCGTCGCCGGAGGCGTTGTCCACCACGAACACCTCGAGCGCGGCGTCGCCCGCGGATGCGAACACCGAGGCCAGGCAGCGCAGCAGGTGGTCGCCGGCGTTGTGGTTCACCACGACAACGGCGACGTCGGGAGGATCCTCGCGGGTCGCGGGAATCCACAGCTCGTCGCCTTCGGACTCGATGGTGACGGGCTGGTCCGGTACCGGCAGGTCGATCGCAACCGCGATGCTGTTGCTCGACCGACTGTTCTTCACCCGAATCCGCACGGGGTGCCACCCGGCATCGAGCCCGGGAGGAAGCTTGAAGATGGCCTGCCACGTCCCGTCCGTCCGGCGGCCGACCTGGATCGGCCTCGTGCCGAACCCACCAACCTCAGGCCGCACGTCATCGCGCCCGAGGATCTGCTCGGAGCTCTGGAACCTGACCGTCACGTACTCGTCGCGTTCGGAGGAGAAGGAGATGCCCTTCCGCTCCTTGTGGAACGCGGCGGACAGCTGGGGTGGGGGCAGGCTCGCCTCGGTCTCGGTGCCCCACCGCCGGTAACAGGCAACGCAGGCGCTGTTCGGCAGAACGGTGCGCAGTTCGACCCGTGCGAACCCTGCGGTTCGGCAGAAGGCCATCAGGGCAGGGAGGCTCGGTCCCACCCAATTGTCGATCATGCCACCGAACTCGTCGGACTCGTAGAACTCCATGATCGGTCGAGTGTCGATGCCCACCTCTGGCCGATGCTCCTCCATGAGGGCGAACGACTCCACCGCCGCAAGATCGGTCGTCACCGCGCACACCCGCTCCAGCGCCAAGAGCGGGTGCTTGAGGTGATACAGCACGGCCAGGAACAGCACGATGTCGAAGCGCCCGACCCGCGACGGTGAGAGGTCGTAGACGTCCATCACCCGGTAGCCCACGCGTGAGCTCAGGAGTTCGTGCATGTGGCGGAACCGCGGGTTGTCCCACACGTCGATGGCCATGACTTCGGCCCCGCGCCGTTCCATCTCGAAGGTGAACCAGCCGTCCCATGCACCGACGTCGAGCACGCGTTTGCCGCGGAGGTCGTCGGGGATGGGGAACTGCGCCAGGCGATGGATCTGACCCTCGAGGCTGTTCACACCCTCGATCCGGGTGCCGTCGGGGAGCTCGAAGCTGTGCCACCAGCCCAGGGCGGCCCGCTTCCTGTGCCACTCCCGAACGAGATCGAATCGCTTCGACTCGGAGATGCTTCTGCCCTGCCTCTGCGGCGCCGGGAACGGGATTCCACCAGCGGGCGTCCCTGGGGCCGAGACGTCCGGACCATCCCTCAAGCGGTTGGCCAGGCCATCGAGCCGGCCAGCACCCACTGATCCTCTCGCTCCGAGGCTGCTGCGCGGCCCGCTGCAGCCCAGCAAGAGCCGGTGGACTCCCGCGCAATGACCCGGGATTCCTCCGGTTTCGCAACCGCATCCCCTCCCCACCCTCGGCCTCGAGGCGGCCGGCAGACGCCGGCCCTCGAGAGGGGGGAGGAAGATGTCCGAGCAAGCAGGGGCCACCGCGACTCGTCGTCCCGGCGGTCGAGCGGGCCTCCTTCGGAAGGTCCTCTAGGCTCTCGGTGTGGCCGTGATGGCCACCGCGATGTCTGGACCCATCCCGGGGGCCATGCCGCATGCCGAGGCCCGGCAGGCGGCGGGAGCCACGTTCGACAAGGGGGTCGCGCCGAGCTGCCATGGGCACACGGCCACCATGGTCGGCACCCCCGGGGACGATTCCATGGTGGGCACCTCCGGCCCGGACGTCATCCTCGGGCTGGGCGGCGACGACAGCATCGACGGGACCACCGGAGACGACGTGATCTGTGGCGGCTCGGGGGACGACGCCCTGTACGGCCTGGAGGGCAAGGACACGATGTTCGGCGGCCCGGGCGACGACTTCATGGCCGGTGGCCTTTCGTCCTTGCACGAGGATGACCACCTGGACGGCGGCCCCGGCAACGACGTGGTCTTCGCGGGGGCGGGCGACAACCTCGTGATCGGTGGGGAGGGCAACGATACGCTGTATGGCGAACACGGCGACGATCGAATCTACGGCGACGAGGGCGACGAGGGCGACGACGTGCTGGCCGGTGGCGACAACAACGATCGGTTGTTCGGCGGCCCCGGGAACGACCATGTCTACGGCAACGACCTCAACGACATTCTCCATGGCGGCTCGGGCGTCGACATCACTGAGGGAGGGCGGGGCACGAACTCCAGCGCCGGTGGCGAGATCGCCCTGCTCTGCGACGGGGGCACCCTGCTCTGTAACGGAGGCGCGTACTGGGACGACATCGCGCCCGGCCTCGCTGCCGGGTCGCCCCGGCTTCGATGCGACGGGAAGCCGGCGACGATCGTCGGGACCCCCGGCGACGACATCCTGAAGGGGACCGACGGTCCGGACGTGATGGTCGGCTTCGGCGGCAACGACGCCATCAACGGGATGGGCGGCAACGACGTGATCTGCGGCGGCCCCGGCGACGACGTGCTGATCGGAAAGGGCAAATATGTCTTGACGACACGTACGTGGCGTGGTAGCCTTCTTCTATGAGCGCGAGGAAGCGGGATTCGGAAACAAGGTCAGCATCAAGCGACAGCCGCATGACGTATGGCGAGTTCCTTCGCATGTTCCCTACGAACCAAGCCTGCATGGACTACCTCCGGGACCGCTTCTATCCCGCCGGGTCTGAGTGTCCCTCCTGCCACAAGGAAACGAAGTTCCACCACATCAAGGGCCGCTCCGCCTATGCCTGCCAGTACTGTCGGCATCAGGTTTATCCGACCGCCGGAACGATCTTCCACAAGTCCACGACGAGCCTCCAGATGTGGTTCTACGCCGTGTACCTCATGTCTTCGACGCGCTGCGGGATGAGCGCGAAGCAGCTAGAGCGCGAGATCGGCGTGACCTACAAGACCGCTCACCGTATGTTCAAGCAGATTCGCTCGATGCTAGGCCAGGACGACGAGCTGCTTTCAGGCAGCGTCGAAATGGACGAGACCTACGTCGGCGGGAAGCCTCGCTTGGCCGACCGCCAACGCAAGGCCGATGGCTCGTTCAAGCGAGGCCGGACGGTGCAGAGCGAGAAGAAGAAGCAGATGGTTTTCGGTGCGGTTGAGCGCGGCGGTCGAATCAGGGCCGAAGTCGTTCCCAAGGATGAGCGCGGCGGCATCGCACGGCGCGTCAACGAGTTTGTCATGCCGTCGTCGGTGGTCTACACAGACGAGTACGTTGGATACGACAAGCCTGGCGAAGCGTTTGCTGGGCACCACCGTATCCGTCACGCCGAGCGGGTCTACGTGGATGGCGACGTTCACACGCAGACCATCGAGGGTTTCTGGTCGCTGCTCAAGAACGGCATCCGGGGCGTTTACCACTCCGTGAGCGACGAGTATCTACAGGACTACGTAGACGAGTACGTATGGCGCTACAACCACAGGGACAACCCTCGGGGCATGTTCTGGACGTTCCTGGACCGAGTTACGAAGGCTGTACCCGTTTCGTAGCCTTCTCCAAGTCAGTCAGGAAGTCACTCTCGGTGTGAGTCGGATCCTGGAGCCGCTGTACCGCCCCGGACGGAGGTGCAGGGCTCACTGCACTCCCTCTTCCCTTATGGGTCTTCCGCACTCTTAGCGCCCGCCGCCAGCGAGGGCTTCCGACCGGATTTGTCGTGGCGGAACCGGTTCGAACTTTCATACCGTCTCCATCGCATCGAACTCCGCTACATCAAGTAGGTCGTCGTCCACTCGAAGCTCCCATCGGTAACGACCCAAGCCGAGCGCAAGAGGCGGCACTTTGATGGCCACAGGCGCATTGAACACCGTGCCGGAATCCTTGCTAGGCTTCGGGCCGGACTCGAAAGTCCCCTCGATCCTGATGGGCTGTGATGCTGCATCCAGCGCAGGATCGCCTGACTCCTTGACCAGTGAGACCGCGAGCTTGTGTGGCTGGTCAAGCTCCTCGCGATTCAGATTGAGGATGAGCGCAAGCGCCACCTGTATCGGAGGGCCGGCTTGGATTCTTCCCCATCCTCCACCCATGAGGTACAACTTCCCGTTGTGTTCCTCTGCGAAGTCGCAAAGTATCAGCCGCGCCTTCATGGTCTCCCCTACGCAGCGGTGGCGAGCTTCATCTTGCTGCTTGTCACCCACACGGGCTCTTCATCAGTTATCGGCGCAGGCTCCGGCAGGTTCGTGATCTCGATGCGAGGTTGCCATGTGTCCAGCAGCAACCTGAGATAGACCACGCCTCTCGGAGCGAGATAGTCCACCACCGCCAGATAGGCGTCACCCTCTTCCTCCACTGTACGCACAACCTGACCAACAGACAGGTCGGGCAGCCTGTCGCTGTCGATGACGTGGTCACGAAGCGTCATGACTCGGTCGCCATCAACCATGTTCAGATCGATCCACAGAGAAACAAGATCGCCAGCGAGCATCACTGGCCTCCTTTGCCATAGGCAGGGTTCGGCTTCCGAGGGTTGGGGAAACAGCTTCGAACCCGATCCCACGTGGTCTTATCGGGACGCTCGCCTAACAGGATCAGAGCACTGGTCTCGTTCTTCGTCGTCAGGTCGGGCACGAGAGAGAACTCCTGTCGGATCGCTCGCGCCGTTGTGACGTTCATGTACCTGCCTGAGACCAACATTGAGGCAGCGATCGCTTCCTCGGTCATGGTTGGATGGGCTGCCACGCAGATCGCCCACAGCCCCGGAGAGCCTCTCTCGATCTGCTCCGCGTTTCTCAGCATACCGTCATCCGACATGGTGCCCGTCCTGATAGCGATAGATTCGTTCGGGAGGTCTTCTTCCTTCCCGATGCCCCAGTTCGCTTGCTCATCAGAGTCGCCCACGTCCCCATCATGTCTGGTACCCGCACCATGCGTAAACGTCACCATAGGTGATGATCGACGGCTTGGGGAGGCTAGGCGAGGAATTACAGACCTGAAATTTCCCCCCTAACAGCATGTACGTGTCGTGAAGACACACTTGCCTCGGAAAGGACGGCGTGGAATGGCTGGAAGGGGGCGCGGGCGACGACACGCTGTACGGCAACCGGGACGCCGACGTCCTGGCAGGCGGCCCCGGCGACGATGACCTGTACGGCCGGGACGCAGCCGACCGGGAGAACGGCGGCCCGGGCGACGACCTGCTGACCGGCGGCGCGGGAGGCGCAGCACCCGACGTGTTGCGGGGCGGGGCCGGCGACGACGTGCTCTTCTCGGCTCCCGGGAACGATCGGCTCTACGGAGGCCCGGACGACGACGTGCTGTACGGCGAGGAAGGCGACGACCGTGCGGACGGCGGCGCGGGCAACGACGTCCTGGCAGGAGGCGAGGACCGAGACGTCCTCACGGGCGGCGCGGGCAACGATCGCCTGTTCGGCGAGACCGAGGCGGACGACCTCGACGGAGGACCGGGCAGCGACCTCCTCGACGGCGGCCGCTCGATCAACGACTGTCAGGCGGGCGAGGTGTTGTTCCACTGCCGGCACCGGCAGGCCCCACCGTCATAGCCTGGTCTCGGTCGAGCAGCTCGTCTACTGGTGAAGGCCATCCCTCGCGCTCAGCCAGCGCGCGAGCTCGCTCCGTGAACGGATGCCGAGCTTCCGGTAGATCCGGGAGAGGTTCCACTCCACCGTCTTCACCGAAATGAACAGCGTGGAGGCGACCTCCTGGTTGGTTGCGCCGCCCGCCACCAGCTCGGCCACTCGCTCCTCGGTGGGGGTGAGGTCCACGGACGAGGGCGCGCGTCCACCGATCCGGCCGAGCTCGGCCCTGGCCCGATCCGCCCACAGCGGCGCCCCCAGCGACTCGAACGCCTCGAGCGCGCGCTCCAGGGCCTCCCTGGCCGCCCGCTTCCGGCGGTCCCGGCGGAGCACCACGCCGTACACCAGGAGCGTGCGAGCCAGTTCGAAGGGCTGCGAGAGGCGGCCGTGATGCCGGATTGCCTCTTCCAGGGCGTCGATGGCTCCTGGCTGGTCACCCCGAGCGGAGCGGATCAGGCCTCGGCAGCGGGCCCCCACAGCCAGGGCCCAGGCCCGACCGAGCTCGGCACCTCGCTCCTGGAGACGATCCGTGAGGGCCGACGCGGTGTCCAGGTCTTCCAGCATCGCCAGGGCCTCGATCCCGTCTCCGAGATACCGGAGAACCCCGGGCTCGAACATCCCCACGGACAGTGCGGCCTCCAGGAGGGGACGCAGGCGTCGGTTCGCTTCGGCGAAGTCCCCCACCGAGACGGCGATGAAGCCGAGGACCGAGAGGAGAAGGATCCTGGCGGGCTCGGCGCCCGCGTGGCCGGCCAGGGCCAGCCCCTCTTCGGCTGCAGCCCTGGCTCGATCGGTGAGCCCACGGTGTGCGTCGATCAGCGCCTGGGCGTACAGGCTGAAAGCACTCCCGGCTTCCTGGCCGGCCTGCACCGCATGCCGGTACCCCTCCTCCGAATACCGCGCCGCGAGGGTCCAGTTGCCGGCCCAGCACTCCAGCTCGGCCAGGTGAAACAGGAGGAACGGGAGCGAGCGTTCGTTCCCCTCCTCCACCGCTCGCCGGTGGGCCCGCTCCAGGAGGGCTCTGGCCCCCTCCAGGTCGTCCGCCCACTTCAGCAGGACCCCCAGGGCGACGCTGGGCTGTTCCAGCGTGGGGCGGGGCCGGCCCCAGGTCTCCATCTCCACCGCGCGCTGCATGAGCTCCGCTGCCACGCCGTTCCCCATCAGGAACCCCACGCTTCCCGTCATGGCCATGGCCTGGGCCAGCAGCGCGGGCTCCCCCAGGCGCTCCGCCTGCGCCAGCGCGGTCTCCGCGTGGGCCTGTGCCACGCGGACGTCCCCGGAGAGCAGGGAGGCCAGGCAGCTGTCGAGGGAAAGAGTCGCCTCCAGATGAGGATCGCCGCCGGCCTCGCCGAGCGCCTGCTCGAAAAGCTGGGCCGCCACCGTCCAGCTGTCCTCGTGGTAGCGAACCCATCCCAGCCGCTGAAGTGCGGCCGCTCGCATGGTCCCGGGTGGAAGGTCGGCCGTGAGCTCTTCCAGGAGCGCCCGGGAGCGCTTGGTGGTCCCGGCGTCGAGGTGGTATTCGGCGGCTCGGAGCGTCCTCCGGTGCAGGTCCTCATCCCTGTCCGCAGGAGTCAGCCGGCAGGCTTGCTCGCACAGCTCGGCCGCAGCCGATGAGGCGCCCCGCCTCCGGACCACGAACGCTGCCTCCTCCAGCTCTCCGGCCGCAGCGGCATCCGGCCCTTCGGATCCGAGGCCGAGGTGCCGTGCTCGTTCCTCCGGGTCATCCACGAGCTCGGCGAGTCGCCGGTGGAGCGACCTCGTGGAGTTCGCGGGGTTGCTCTGGTTCAGCACCGACCCCAGCAGCGGGTGAGTGAACCGGATGCGGCCGGCATCGATCTCGACCACCCCGGCGTCTTCCGCCTCGGCCAGCAATCGGTCCGCTCCGGGCCCGGGTTCGGTCGCGCGCCGAACCAGGGGGACCGTGGGCTCGGAGAGGGCGGCGACGACCAACAGCATGTCGCGAACGCCCGTGGAAAGAGACTCGATTCGGGTGCGGACGAGCCCGGCGAGGCTCTCGGGGATCGGCAGGGCTTCGCCGGGATTCGGGAGGCCTCCCCCGCGCTGGAGCGCACGCCCGATCTCCAACGCGTAGAAGGGATTGCCGCCCGATGCCCGGTGGAGCGGCATCAGGTGAGAACGCGGGACGGCCAGGTCGAGCCGCGACCTGAGGAGCGCATCGAGCTCGGCCGGATCGAGAGGCGGAACGGGGAGCAGGCGCACATGGCCCCCGGGACTCGCATCCTCGATCCAGGACCGGGGGGCCGACTTCTCCCTTCGAACCGTCGCAAGCACGCCGATCGGTGCCCGGGCCATCCGCCGCAACGCGAAGTCGAGAGTGTCGGACGAGGGCCCGTCCAGCCACTGGACGTCGTCGATGGCCAGGAGGACCGGCCCCGTTTCGGCGAGAAGCTCCAGCGCCCCTCGAACGGCCAACGACACCGCCAGTTGGCTGGGTGGAGGCCCGGTCGCCTCCATGAGGAACAGGGCGATCTCCAGGGCCTGGCGCCGGGGTTGCGGGAGGCCGGGCAACACGTCATCGACCACCCCGCCGAGGAGGTCGGCGAGAGCGGAGAAGGACAGCTTGGTCTCGGATTCGGCGGGCCGGCAGGCCAGGACCCGGTACCCACGTTCGATGCCCCGAGCCAGCGTGTGCTGCCACAGGGTCGTCTTCCCGATCCCGGTCTGCCCTTCAAGGACCAGCGCGCCGGGAGCGGACGGGACCGCCTCGAGGAACGAGGAGATCGCCGCGAGCTCGGCCTGCCGCCCGATGACGCCGCCGGGATCTTGAGGGGACATGGGCGATGGGAGTTTCGCCCCGCCGCCCTCGCCGTGTCCAGGCTTCCCGCTCTGTTCAGGCTCCGGGCGCTGTGCTAGAACTCGGCCGCAGGGGGGAACGACCATCGACCTCGCCGCGGGCACAGAGCTGGCCGGTCACCGCATCGAAACGGTGGTCGGCCGTGGCGGAATGGGCGTCGTTTACCTCGCCCGGCACCTTCGACTCGGGCGCAGGGTCGCCCTGAAAGTGCTCGTTCCCGAGTTGTCCAAAGACGAGTTGTTCCGCGAACGGTTCATCCGCGAATCCCAGCTGGCCGCCACCCTCGACCATCCAAACATCATCCCGATCTACGACGCCGGCGAGGTCCGGGAACTCCTGTACATCTCCATGCGGTACGTCGAGGGGTCCGATCTCAGCGTGTGGCTCCGCCGAGATCGGACCCTGAGCCTCGAGGACACGTTCTCCGTCATGGGGCAGATCGCCTCGGCCCTCGATTTCGCCCACGCAGAGGGCCTGGTCCATCGCGACGTGAAGCCGGCGAACATCCTGACCGAGGACCGGGCGGACGGCGGTCGGCGCATCTTCCTGACCGATTTCGGGGTCACCAAGAGCCTCCGACGCGAGGGCGACTCGCTGACCCGGGCCGGCCAGTTGATCGGGACCATCGACTACATGGCGCCAGAACAGATCACCGGGCAACCGGTGGACGGACGCACGGACGTGTACTCGCTCGGCTGCATCGTCTACCGGTGCCTGACCGGATCGGTGCCCTATCCGCGCGACAACGAGGTGGCCGTGATGTACTCGCACCTCCAGGACACGCCACCGCCCATCTCCTCCGTCCGTCCCGAGCTCCCTTCCGCGGCGGACAAGGTGGTCCGCAAGGCGATGGCGAAGGCGAAGGACGCCCGCTTCGCCAGCTGCTCCGAGTTCATCGAGGCGCTCCGGCCACAGCTCGCGCCGGATGGGGCTCAGACCACGAAGGGCCGGCGGGCCGCCCGCGCGGCCGCTGAGCCGCGCACGTCACTCGCCGATGCCCGCCGGCCCGGCCGCCGGGTCCTTGCTCGGCGGCGGGCCTGGTTGGCCGGGGGCGCCGCGGCGGTGGTGGCCCTCGCCGTGCTCGGAGTCGTACTCCTGAACCCCGGCGGCACGACGACCTCGCCACCGGCATCCAGTGGGCCGACGTCGGCTCCAGCTCCAGGGAAATCGCCAGCCAGCCCGGCCACCGTGCGGTCGATCCGCCTGGCCCCCTGGAAGCCGATCAAGCCGGGCGGATTCCTGTTCGGCGGAAAGGGCGACCAGACCATCAACCGCGTCATTGAGACTCCGAAGGGCCTCCTGGCTGTGGGCTACACCACCGTGGGCGGCGAGAACAACGCAGCGGTCTGGATCGCCGGGCCGAGCGGAGGAGAGTGGGAGTCCGAGAGCGTCGACAGCGGAAACGGCACCGGGGATCAGGGAATGGCGGCGGTCGCGGCAGTCGAGACGACCTTCGTGGCCGTCGGCTCGGACAACCGCAGCGGCAGTTACGACGCCGCGGCCTGGCTGAAGCGCCCCGAGGCGAACTGGGAGTTCGTGGTGAACGAGAACACCGCGACGTTCGGCGGGCTCGGAGACCAGCAGATGCGAAGGGTGGTGCCCTACCAGTCGGGGGCCGTGGCCGTGGGGTATGACCGGTCGAGCGGAGCCGTGTGGAACTTCGACGGCACGGGGTGGGAGAAGCGGACCAGTTCCTCATTCGGACGACCCGGACATGCGGAGGAGATGTTCGGCGTGGTGGCATCTGAAGAAACACTGGTCGCGGTGGGCACGGACAAGGATCTCGCCACCGGCGACATCGACCCAGCGGCGTGGTGGTCGACCGACGGCGAGCACTGGAACCAGGCCTCCGTACCCCACGCCTCAGGCAACCAGAAGATGACCACGGTGACGGTCGCTCCGGGAGGGAACGGGTTCGTCGCCGTGGGCTGGACCGGCAGCGGCGGTGACCGGGATGCGGCCGTGTGGAAGTCGAAGGACGGCCGGGCCTGGACGCCGGTGACTGACTCTACCGAACTCGGCGGCAAGGGTCGGCAGGAGATGATCGGGGTGATCACGGCGGACGGAAACCTCGTGGCCGTGGGATTCGAAGGGGAGGGACAGGAGCAGGACGGCGCGGTGTGGACCTCGCTCGACGGCATCACGTGGAAGGAGTCGACCCCCCCGCAGCTGGGAGGGCCGGACGTGCAACAGATCAAGAGCGTCGTGCAGGTCGGGGATCGCTTGTTCGCGGTCGGCCGGGACCGGAGCGCTACGCATGACGAGAACGCCGCCGTTTGGGTGGCCACGATCACGCTTGGATAGCTACGCCCCCAGGTCGTAGGGCTGGGCGGGTTCCATGTCCAGGCCGTTCATGACCTGCCACAGGGCGGCCAGGGCCTTGGCGGCGTTGCGGCGGGCGAACGGTGGCAGGTCGTCGCCGTGGTCGCGGAGCACCGCCTCCAGCGCGCGGTAGATCTCCACCACCTGGGCCTCCGCCTCGCTCAGCGTCACACCCATCGCGTTCTCCATCACTGCCTCCGCTCGCCCTCGGTCCCGATCACGATCCGCTCGTCCTGCAGCCGCTTGGCCTTCAGCTCGAATCGGGGCAGCGAACCGTCCTCAGCCCGCTTCACCCCGAACCGCAATCCCTCGTGGCCCTCCGCGAGCTCCTTGCCCACCTGCGCGAGGACGGTGTCGGCGTCGACGGTCGGGTCGGGGATCTCCACCAGCACCTCGATCTCGTCGCGGATGCCGTCCGCCGTGTACAGGTGGATCTGGAACTCGTCGATCTCGGGGTGCTCGCGGACGATGGCCTCCACGGCCCGCGGGTACACGTTGGTCCCGCGGACGAGCTTCATGTCGTCGACCCGGCCGCGGATCCCGCCTTCATAGATGTCGAAGGTCCGGCCGCACGAGCAGGTCGACCCGGGCACCCGGACCACGAAGTCGCGGGTCCGGTACCGGATCACCGGGATGAACCCGCGACCGAACGAGGTGACCACGCGCTCCCCCATCTCGCCGTACGGGACGGATTCGTCCGTGATCGGATCGACCACCTCCTCGATGTAGTGGTCCTCGATGATGTGGGTTCCGCCCGGTTGCTCCGAGCATTCGAAGATCATGATGGTGCCGAGCTCGGTCATCCCGGCCGTGTCGCCGGCCTTCGCCCCCCACTGTTCTTCGATCAGCCGCTTGGTGGCGGGGATCGAGCCGGCCGGCTCGCCCGATAGGATCACGCGCTGCACGTCGCTCCCGGCCAGATCGATCCCGAGCGTCCGCGCCTCCTGGGCCATGCGGAGCGCGTAGGTCGGCGTGGACGCCACCACCGTGGCCCCCATCTCCACGATCTGCCTGACCCGCTGCTCGGTGGTCATGGCGCCGCCCGGCAGCGTCAGGCAGCCGATCTTCTCGCACGCGTAATGCAGGCCCCAGAACCCGATGAACGTGGAGTAGCCGAACGCGACGAACACCGTGTCGGAGGGCCGCACGCCGAACCCCCACAGCCCGTAGCACCACATCTCCGCGATCCACTCCCAATCCTTCATGGAGTCGAGGACCCGGATCGGGGTGCGTCCGGTGGTGCCGGAGGTCATGTGGTACCGGATGGCCCGCTCCGGAGGTGCCGCCAGGATGGCGCCGAACGGCGGCTGCTCGAGCTGGGCGGCCATCCACTCGTCCCTGGTCAGGAAGGGAGCCCGACGGAGGTCTTCCAGCGAGGCGATCGAATCCGCGGTGACCCCGGCCTCGCGCAGACGCGCGGCCTGCCACGGGACCCGCGCGTCCGTCCATTCGATCAACCGCTTGAGCTTGCGAACCTGCAACGCCTCGAGCTGGTCGCGCGGCATCGTCTCGTGGCGGGGGTTCCAATACGGCGAGTCGGCCATCCGGCCCCCTTCGGCGCTCCGAGTCCGGTCTCCCGCGGGCGGGCCCATCGTAGCGACTGGCGCTCGGCCCGTGGTATACGCCTGCCGTGTCCTTCGGCCGGACGGGGCTGACCCCCGAGCAGCAGCGCTTGGCGGACCAAGCACGGCGCGTGGCGCGCGAAGCACTGGGCTTGGTGGACCAAGCAGGCGTGCCGGGGCGGGTCAACCGCCCGCTGGTCCGGGCGCTGGCCGACCACGGATTGCTGCCCCGGCTCTTCCCCAAGCGCGCCGGTGGCACCGCCGACGGCGAGGTCTCCGCGATGGAGCTCTGCGTGCTGCGGGAGTCGCTGGCCCGCGAGTCGACGGCGGCCGAGACGGCGCTGGCCCTCCAAGGCCTGGGGGCGTATCCGATCCTCCAGGCCGGCTCGCCGGAGCTGGTCGAGCGGTGGATCCCGCCGGTGGCCAGGGGCGAGGCCGTCGCGGCCTTCGCCCTGACCGAGCCCGAGCACGGTTCCGACGCCGGCGGGCTGGAGCTCGCCGCCGAGCGCGACGGCGACGGGTTCCGGCTGAGCGGCGTGAAGACGTGGATCTCCAACGCGCCGGACGCCGACGTGTACACCGTCTTCGCCCGGACCACACCCGGCGCCGGGGCCCGCGGCGTGACGGCGTTCGCGGTGGCGGGGAACAGCGAGGGGCTGACCGGCACGCCCCTGGAGCTCCTCGCTCCCCACCCTGTTGGGCGGCTGGAGTTCGACGGCGTGCGGGTCGCGGCGGCCGACGCCCTGGGCGAGCCGGACGCGGGATTCGCCGTGGCCATGCGGACCCTCGACCTGTTCCGGCCCAGCGTGGGCGCCTTCGCCGTGGGGATGGCCCAGGCGGCGCTCGACGCCTCGGTGGCCCACGCGGCGGAGCGGAAGACGTTCGGGAAGCCGCTGCGCGAGCACCAGGCCGTCTCCCACCTGCTGGCGGAGATGGCCACCCGGACGCAGGCCGCCCGGCTCCTGGTCTACGCGGCCGCGTCGGCCCACGACGCCGGTGAGCGCGTGACCATGGCCTCGGCCATGGCCAAGCTGTTCGCCACGGAGACCGCCCAGTGGGTGGTGGACTCGGCCGTGCAGATCCACGGCGCACGGGCGCTCGAGCGCGGGCACCTGCTGGAGCACCTGTACCGGGACGTGCGGGCCCCGCGCATCTACGAGGGAACCACCGAAATCCAACGGGAGATCATCGCGCGCGAGCTGTACCGCTGATGGAGCCGACCGGCGAGACTGATCGTCGCCCCGAGGGCCGCGGTGAAGACGACGAGTCGGGCAGCGGGTTCGGCCGGATCCTGGCCCTGTCGGACGGCGTGTTCGCCATCGCCCTCACCCTGCTGGTCCTGGAGATCGCCGTTCCCCGAGGAACGAGCGGCTCCGGCCTGGGACGGGCGCTCCTGCACCTGTGGCCGAAGGGGTTCGCGTACTTCCTGAGCTTCGCCATCATCGGGCGGTTCTGGGTCGCGCATCACCTGGCGTTCCGCTACATCGCGCGGTTCGACTTCCGGCTGATCTGGCTCAACCTGATCCTGCTGTTCTTCGTGGCGTTCCTGCCCTTCCCCATGGAGGTCCTGGGCCAGTTCGGGGCGCACTCGATCGCCGCGGTGTTCTACGCGTCGAGCGTCGCGGCGGCGTCCGCGGCGTCCGCAGCCGTGTGGTGGTACGCGTCGGGCCGAGGACGGCTGCTCCGGTCCGGGGTTGATCCCGCCCTGGTCCGGCTGGCCCGGATCCGCAGCTTCTCGGGAGCCCCCTTCTTCCTGCTGACCATCCCCGTGGCCCTGGCCTCGTCGTACGCGGCCATGGCCCTGTGGACGCTGGGGTTCCCGGCCCTGCGCCTGCTGATCTCGGTCCGGCACCGGCCCAGGGACCCAAGAGAGCCCAGAGAACCCAGATAGCTGCCCCGGCCGGGAACCACACGCCGACCGGGGGTGTAGAACCCAGCGAAGACGTCAATCGGGTGCACGTGTGCGTTCGGTGCACGGAAGTGGAGGGCCGTCCACTGGAGGAAGCCGAACTCGTCGAGCGGGCACGGCAGGGCGATGTCGGCGCGTTCGAGGAGCTCGTTCGCCGGTACCAGCAGGTGGCGGCCCGGACCGCCTACCTCGCCGCCGGGCTGGCGGCCGAGGCCGAGGACGCGGTGCAGGAGGCATTCGTGAAGGCGTTCTACGCGCTGCCCCGGTTCCGGGGGGACGCCCCGTTCCGGCCCTGGCTGCTGGCCATCGTGGCGAACGAGGCCCGGAACCGGCGGAAGTCGGCGGCCCGGCGGGCCCGGCTGGCCCTGCGGGCGGGACAGGACCGCCCCTCGGGGGATGCGGCCCCATCCCCCGAGGTGGCGGCCGTGGAGGAGGAGGAGCGGACCATCTTGCTGGCAGCGGTGAACCGGCTGAGGGAGCACGACCGCATGGTCGTCGGGTACCGCTATTTCCTCGGGCTGTCCGAGCGGGAGACGGCGTCGGCCCTCGGCGTCCCCGCCGGCACCGTCAAGTCCCGCCTGGCCCGGGCCCTCCGCCGGCTCCGAAAGACCCTCGAGTCCGCTTCCGCGGAAACCCTTGCGGCGCAGGAGGGAGGCCAGGGTGGCTGACCGTCTGCGGCAGATGACGGACGAGCGGCTCGGCGCGGCGCTGGCCGGCCTGGGAACCCGGCTCGACTACCCGGAGCCCGACGTCGCGGCCGCGGTGGCCGCGCGGCTCTCGGCGCAGCCGGCCCGGCGGCCGGCTCCGGGGCTGCGGCGGGTCGCACGCCCGGGGATCCTGGAGCGCCTGCTCCCCAGCCGGCCGGTCCGGCGCGTGGCCATCCTCGCGCTGGCCCTCCTGGTGCTGCTGTCCGGGGCTGCCGTGGCCGGGCGGCTCGGCGTGCCCGGCCTCCGGATCATCTTCCGGCCGCACGCGACGACGACGCTGCCGTCGCCCCCGCCGGTCGGGACGCACCTGTTCCTGGGGCACGGGACAACGCTGGAGCGGGCCCGCGACCAGGTCTCGTTCCCGGTGGAGGTGCCGCACGGCCAGCACCTCGGTCCGGCCGAGGTCTACGTGAGCGTGGAGCCGGCCGGCGGGCGCGTGTCGCTCGTGTACCGGGCCCGGCCGGGCCTTCGGGCGGGCCAGTTCACCGGCGTCGGCGCGCTGATCACGGAGTTCAAGGGGGGCATCGACACGGTGTTCGTGAAGAAGATCATCGGCGGGGGCGGCCACGTCGACTTCCTCCAGGTCCGCGCGCAGTCCGCGTTCTGGTTCTCCGGCGCGCCGCACGAGCTGCAGTTCCTGGACGAGCACGGGCGCCCGTTCCCGGACAGCATCCGCCTGGCCGGCAACACGCTGGTGTGGCAGGACGGCGAGCTCACCCTTCGCCTCGAGTGCAACTGCTCGAAGCAGCAAGCGGTGCGGATCGCGTCGTCGGTCCGCTGATGCCCTGAACCGCTCGGGGTCACCCGCACCCGCACGGTGAGCGCAGTGATCGCGTAACGCCGCGGGAACCGATCTGCCCCTCCGGTTGTAGGAAGGGCAAGGCGAGCGACAGGGAGGAACCATGCGAGCCAGGTTGACGGTGGCGGCGGTGATCGGGACGGTGGTGCTCGGGCTTGCACAGCCGGCGTGGGCCAAGGGCATCGGCGTCGTCAACATCAACGGTCCGAACCTTCCCTCGGGTGGCATCACCATCCCCGGGAACGGGCCGGCTGGGGAGGAGCTGTCCCGGCTGGGACTGTTCGCGCAGACCAAGGACCGGCCGCCGTGGGCGATCGGGATCTCGCGTCCCGACCTCGGCCCGAAGTACGTCGTCGAGTACCGGCTCCGGCACTTCCCGGGCGGCTCGGTCACGGTCCGCCAGGATCTGTACCCCTACGCGAAGGACGGGGTCTGGACGTACACCGCCCCGGGCCAGCGTCTCGGCTCGAAAGGACCCCGGATCGACGCCGGTTGGTGGGTGGCATCGACCGAGATGCTGGCCGAGCTGGAGCGCATTGGGCTTCCTCAGCCCGCTGCTGCGAGCGCGGGAGGCGCGACCCCCACCAGCGGCGCCGCCGCGACCCCGGCCGTCCGGTCGGCCGCTGCCCAGCCCGCCGGGTCGGGCTTGGCCTGGCTGTGGATCGTGGCCGGCGCCATTGTGATGATGGCGGTGGTCGTGGGACTCCTGGCGACGTTGCGTGTGCGGCGCGCCGCCGGCGTGGCCTGAACCGAACAAGGCGGCGGGGGCGGACGGCTCGGTTAGCTCTCGGGCACCACCGCGACGCACACCAGCTCCACGTGGGCCCGCGCGTCGAACAGGCCCCGGATCTCGAACAGGGAGACCGCGGGGAAGTGCCGCCCGAGATGCCGGCGCCACGCCTCCCCGATCTCGCGCAGCGCGAACCGGTACTCGGCGGCGTCGGTCACGAAGACCTGGACCGACACCAGGTGCTCGGGACGACCGCCGGCCGCTCGCAGGGCCTCCACCACGTTCGCCGCCGCCTGGTCGAACTGGGCGACCAGGCCGTCGTCGATCGAGCCGTCGGGCCGGTGCCCGGCCTGGCCGCCCACGTATACCGTGCGTCCGGCCGCCGGGACCACGGCGTGGGAGAACCCCTGGGGCGGGACCAGCGTCGATGGGTTGACCAGCCGGTGCGGCGTCTCGGTCATTGGTCCACGCTCCCCCACATGAGCAAGGGACCGTGGTCTCGTTGAAGTCTCGGTGAGGGTGGGGGTGACGGCCGTTGTCGGTCGCCCCTCGAGGGCCAGCGTGACACCGCCGCCCTCCGCCCCACCGGGG
>WNGH01000023.1_pt1 | contig 117469 bp, 82 predicted proteins | sample 5400631 | NCBI WGS metagenome assembly WNGH01 (sample SAMN13153373, study PRJNA577476) | soil metagenome | isolation source: 115 cm soil or saprolite under Garry oak tree replicate 1 | place: USA:California | collected 2016-06-15
TGCTCCAGACCCTCTTTGCATGCCGCCCAGCTTCCACGCAGTGCGGGAACAGTGAACACTTCAATGTTCGGTTTCTCGCCGTTGGGGTCGTGTAAGATCATGCGCGAGAGGGGCGGCTGCCCTGCCAGCTCCAGGGCGGTCTCAACGACTGCCCGCACGTGCTCTGGCGTCAGGTGCAGCTCATACCGGCTTTCCTGCAACTGGTCGTGCAGCTTGTCTATCTGCTCTTTTAGCTTGCGCTCGAACTTCAACAGGCTGCGCAGGGGCGCGGCCTTTTCCTCGGCGGTACGAGTCTCCAGTCGTCGCCTGCGCCCAAGCATGGCGTCCTCCACTTGCTCGGCAATTACAGGGCCGACCTTGCCCAGGTCCTCGCGAATGGACTCGACCTTGCGCACGGCTCGCATCAAAAATTCCAGGTCATCATCCAGCTCCCCAACATTCAGATCTTCCCCAAGCGGGGCATCGCGGAACTTGCTGCTGACGAAGTGGTAGATGTTGACTTCGGAGGCACGCTGGCCATGGCGGTCTATACGCCCGTTGCGCTGCTCCAGGCGATTGGGATTCCAGGGGATCTCGTAGTGAATAAGGCGGCTACAATGGTTTTGCAGGTCAATCCCCTCGGAGGCAGCATCCGTTGCCAGCAGGATACGCACCTTCGATTCGCGAGGGTCAGCCTGGAAAGCGGCCTTGATTCGTTCGCGGTCTTCGGTTTTCATACCCCCGTATAGGGTGAGCAGGCGCTCCGGTTCGGCCAATCCCTCGCGTTCCAGCAGATCATGCAGCCACTTTTGAGTTGCGCGATACTCCGTGAAGATGATCACGCGCTGCATCGACCACACGCCCCCGGGCTTGATCGTGCGGTGCAGCCACTTCATGAGTTCGGCTGCTTTGTTATCGGGACGAGTGCGAGCCCTCGAGGCCCACTCGCGCATCTGTGCGAGCAGCCGCTTCTCTTCGCTAGATGGCTCGCGGAAGAGCGGCGCGGCGGCCTCCAAGGCAACGGCGTTGGCCTCTTCTAGTTCATCGTCGTTGTCGGTCTCTTCCTCGGCCTGCTCCACCTGGCGACGCAGGATGCCGATATTGGCCCTGAAGGCCGACGTACTGCGCCGCCGAGCGTTGGCCAGCGAGTTCTCGTGCTGACGCAGCGTAGTGGCAAAAGCCTCCGGCGATGAAAAGAGGCGTTTCTTGAGCAGCTTCAGCACAAACTCGCTGGCGTATTTCTCCACCTCGTCAGAGGTTTTCGCCAGTCGCGAGTGCGTGTACGCCTGCAGGAGGCGATGCGCTTCACGCTCCTCCGGGCTGTAATTCACCTCGATGGGTTCAAGCAACCGCCTGGGAAAGCGCGGTGTGCCATCCCAGCGAGGCGGCAGTTCGGACTTGAGACGACGGATCATCACGGCGTGCAGTTGTTCGCGATTGACTTTGACGCCCCTGGCGAAACGCTGGTTGTCCAGCAGTTCCAGCAGCGCGGTAAAGCTCTCGGAGTAGCCGTTATGGGGTGTCGCCGAGAGAAACAGCTTGTGTTCAAAGTGGGGAGCGAGGCGGCGCAATGCCAGTGTACGCTGTGAGTCCGTGGCGTACTGGCCCTTCCCGGACGGGGCAACGTTATGGGCCTCGTCGACGATGAGCAGGTCAAATTTGCGCGGGTAGGTCGGCTCGCCATTGGGCGGCAGCACTTCGCTGAAGAGGCGCAGCGGTCGCTCGCGCTTGAGGAAATCAATCGAGGTGATCAGGCGGGGAAAGTGCGTCCAGGGGTTGACGTGCAGCCCACGCTGGCGGCGCAAGTCTTTCAAAAGAGTGCTATCGACGATGCGAAATTCCAGGCCGAACTTGTCGCGCATCTGGTCGCGCCACTGCACCTGCAGTGCAGCAGGACAGACAATCAGTATCTTGCGCGCACGATGACGTATAATAAGCTCCTGGCAGACCAGCCCCGCCTCGATGGTCTTACCCAGGCCTACATCATCGGCGATCAGCAAGTTGGCACGCGGCATCTGGATGGCCCGCACGACCGGGTCAAGCTGGTAATCTTCCATCTCGACGCCGCTGCGAAAAGGAGCTTGTAGAGACTTGATGTCAGCACTGGAAACGGCTCCCCAGCGTACGGCGTTGAGAAAGGTATCCAGCCGCTCAGGAGCATCGAAACCAATGGGAACAGGGAGCGCGTTCCTTTCGGTGACTTTGACGCCCGGCTCCACTTCCCATATAACCTGTAGTTCCTCGCCGAGATCGTCATCCTCCACCGAGGCAAGCGAAACCAGGTGCTGACTCTGCGCGGATTTGAGTAGATCGGAAGAGAGCGTTCCTTGGGAAACATCGACCACCACGTAACGACGCTGCCGCACGTCCACTAACTGCCCCGGCTCAGGGATGTTCAGAATAAGACTCACAACAAGGCTCTCCTCGCTACAAATACATCATCGTTTTTTCAAGGAGGGTGGTAAGCATCCTTTGCTTTAGACGGTAGTAGGACACCTCTTCTCACTGTCCAGGAAACAACACCGTTATCGGCTTTATGGACATGTATCCATTGGGCCGTTCCTGCTTCTCTGACCACTGCTGAGAGTCCTCAGTCTGACACGATCTCCACAGGCGTCACTTCCCGTGTAACTCACGGTAGTTCGGTTCTACACTGATGCGGCTAAGACGCGTGCCGCATTCAGATCGCGATCCATGATATGACCGCATGCTTCACATCTATACACTCGCTCGCCCAAGCTCAGTTCCTCTTTGACCATGCCACAATTGGAGCACGTCTTAGAAGAGGGAAACCAACGAGAAACGGTCTGGACAGACACGCCAACCTGACGAGCTTTGTACTCCATCTGACGGCGGAATTCGTATAAGCCGACATCGGCTATGGCACGGCTCAACTTACGGTTCTTGAGCATACCAGACACGTGCAAATCTTCGAGCACAATCACGCGGGGTCTCTGACAATCGGGCTTGGTTTTCGCCACAATGGCAGAGGTCGCTTTATGCAGTGCATCTTTGCGAACGTTGGCAATACGAGCGTGCACACGCGCAAGCTTGCGTTGGGCACATCGCCTATTCTGGCTGCCCTTCTTTTTACGGGAATGCTGACGGGAAGCCCGTTTAAGCGCGTTAATTTTCTTCCTGAGAGCTTGAGGATTAGCGAAGGTCTGTCCGTCCGAACAGGTGGCAAGCGTCTTAATGCCCAGGTCAACCCCGATGACCGGCCCTGTAGCCGCTACAGGTTCAGGATGCTCTTCTTGCACCTGAACAGACACGTACCATCTCCCAGCCTTTTCACTCACCGTCGCACTGAGTACTTTCACGCCCCATGTGGGGATGTAGCCGCTTTCTTTGAGTTTGACCCGTCCAATTTTGGGAAGCTGAAGAGCGTCCTCAAAAACATGAACAGGAGCATCTAAACGAAAAGAACCACGCCCTTTTTTCTTGCCCTTAAAGCGCGGATAGCCACATTTGCCCGATGATGCGCCTTGCTTCTTGAGTGTGCATTTGCGAAAGAAGTGCTCAAAGGCATTGTCGAGATCGCGTAAAGCGTTCTGGACTATCCATTTACTCAGGGGCTTTAACCAGAAGAGATCATCATGTTTGCGAGCGGTCAATTCCCGTTGCAGGTCATTGGAGTAGGGCGTCTTTTGTCCTTGCTTGTAGCATTCCTGCTTGCGAGCTAAACCGTAATTGTAGGCAAAGCGTGAAGCTCCTGCGCACTGGCAAAACAGCACGTCTTGCTCACAAGTTGGGTCTAATTCGGTTTTGTACCCCCGTACGACCTTCATGGCTGATCCTCGCTCCGCTTCATGACTTGCTCGACACACGATTTGATTTGCTCAGCTCGCTCTTTGGAATGCCGTCGTCCATAGATGCGGCTAGCCATGCTGGTGATGACAGCAATGAAGTCATCCACCAGGTCATGATTGGTATCGGTCGGAAACATCACCTCGATCCGCCGTCCTTGCATCTGCATCAATTGCTCAATGTAGGCAAAGCCGAAACGGGTTAAGCGATCCCGATGCTCCACCACAATCACTCCTAGACTTGCATCAGTGAGAAGTTTGGAAAGCTTTGGGCGATTGTCATTCATGCCTGATGCAATCTCTTGCACGATTTTGGAGACGTGATAGCCTTTTGAGGCCGCATAGGTTTTCAAGCGTTCGACTTGCCGTTCCAAATCGGCTTTTTGCCCTTGCGTGGAGACACGCGCATATAAGGCAATGCCGATTGCGGTTTCCGGCAAAGGGGAGCTTTCCCGTACAATGACGGTTCCGGTGTCTAATTGATAGGCGTCCAGTTTGCCGGCTTTCCACCAGCGAAAAGCCGTCTTATAATGGACACCCATCTTTTTCGCATACTGACTTAATCTCATGCTGATACAATAGCATAAACGCTCCCGAAAGTCAATACTTTTTACTGCTATTTACTTCCCATTATACATATTCGGTATAAACTATACAATATAGAAGTATAAAAGGGGTGCGGTTCATTGTGAAGAAGTTTTTCTTCTCCGATAAACCCTACAGTGAAACGTCTTCCTTAGGATCAGTCTACCACGACTGAGCTTTTGCAACAGCACCTCATTGCTCCGGTTCCGCTTCTTCCTTCACCTCCTCAACCACCGCAGGGATAAAAAGACGCTGGTAGAGTTGGCGTACCTCAATTTCAATATCCAGGCTCCTCAGGTGAAAGCTTTGCCCTGCTCCATACTGGTGGTAGAGCCAATCGGTAGCCGAACGCGAGAAAACCTCGACGCGCTGAATGACCTGACTGATAAAGACGATTTCCTGAATACTCTCTTTCGCCTGATAGAGTGCCAACTTCACAAAGCGATCGGTCATCTCTGTCGATCGCGAGAGCACCTCAACGACCAGGACGGGCGCATCGATGATTTGGGACTCCCCATGATCAGCGATGTCACAGGAAACGACGACGTCTGGTATCACCGTTTTCGTAGGAGTGACTCGTACCAACTTATCAGTCACATACGGACGGCAAGGAGCATCATCGTCAAGTGCTTGGTCAAGAGCTACCCCAAAATTGAGCGCGATCGTCGCATGATTCGAGGATCCGCCTGCCATGAGGCGTACCTCACCATCGTAGTATTCATAGCGCTGATCAGAGTTACTGACCAGCAGCAAGTATTGTTCAAATGACATGCGCTGCTGCTCAGGATTCGTCGCCATATGCTAACCCTCTGACTTATTTCTCGGTCATATGCCCTTCTATTCTATCATGCTCCGCTAGACCCACGCATGATGACCGCAAGCATGATGACCGCAAGGGTCATCACTACTATACACGACGGCTCCGCAGGCCGAGGCATTCGTGTATAGTAGTGATGACCCTTGCGGTCATCCTGACAATGACCAAATAGTACGGGTAGAAGCGGTAGAAGACCCAAACGGCTTGCCCGTACCGCTGACGCAGAAAACCCGGTCGGGAACAAGGAGGTTCGGTGTGTCATGGCAGAGATTGGCTCTCTCCGAAAGCTCGGCTCCTGTGCCTGTTTTTCGTTCTCTTTCCTGTCCGTCAGGTGAAACTCGAAAACGCACACCATGCACCTAAACCGTTCTACCTGTAAAATCCTTTATTACCCGTACTATTTGGTCATTGTCAGGCGGTCATCATGCGTGGGGGGAGGTCATCATGCCGTGGGAGCGCTCACCATGCCGTGGGAGCGCTCACCATACCGTGGGAGCGCTCATCATGCCGTGGGAGCGCTCATCATGCCGTGGAGGCGCTCACCATGCCGTGGGGGCGCTCATCCTGCGGTGGGGACGCTCATCCTGCGGTGGGGGCCCTCATCATGCTCACCATGCCACGCACTCTGCAAAAAAATGAAACGCACCCGTATAAGAGATAGATAGTTAGTACCAACTGATTGTGTTGTTTGAGAAGCAGGTAGCGTGTCATACCATTTGGATACAGGGATATATTAAGAAGAGAAGTTGTATTCTTGACAAAGGGGCACATTTACCTTACTGTAGCATTAGCAGCGCCAGTGGCTAGCCCTCTTCCGATAAAATGATTAGCATAGAGAATGCTTAAAAGTAGCTCTATATCGATTATGGCGTTCGTTTTTGTTACCGCAAATGAATGGTGAAGTAGCTCCATGACGACTATTGACCTGCGAGGCCGTGATCTCATCATCACACCTCCTGAAAACCAATTATCTTTGCCAACAGTTGAACTACTCGATGCGCTCTTTGGGGCGCATCTGCCCACGGAGGTGCGAAACAGCATGGGGCGTGATAAACGCTATCATTTTTTGCGCACGCAGCCGATCTACTTTACGGAGGTGAAGCGTGCTCTGCGACAGCAGCAAACAGCGTTTACTGTTGCCTTTGATGAGCGACCTGCCCTGCCTTTTGCGACGAAGTTGAGTCTGGAGTCGCGCCCGTACCAGGAGGATGCATTGACGGCGTGGATAGCCGAGGGGAGCGCAGGGGTGGTCGTCTTGCCAACCGGAGCGGGTAAAACCTTTGTGGCGGCCATGGCTATTGCGGAGACGGGTCTGTGGACGCTGGCGGTGGTGCCAACTATTGATTTGTTGCAGCAATGGCGAGCGGCATTAGCTGCTACTCTATCCTTAAGTGCAGATGACATCGGCCTTTTTGGTGGAGGCGAGAAAGACCTGAAGCCCATTACCATTATCACCTATGACTCAGCGGCACTCTACTCGCGTGAACTGCATCGCTTTGGTTTGCTGATCTTCGACGAATGCCATCATCTGCCTGCCCCTACCTATCGTCTCATCGCCGAGAGTGCCTTTACGCCTCTACGCCTGGGACTGAGCGCAACACCGGAACGGAGCGACATGGCCCATGTGGAATTGGATGAATTGATCGGACCGGAGGTCTATCGCCGCTCGCCCTCGGAACTGACCGAGGAACGGTACCTGGCTCAGTACGAGGAGAAACTTATCGACATTGCCCTGTCGAGCGAAGACGAGATGCGCTACGCGGAACAACGACGTATCTATAGCTCGTTCTTGCGCAGACGGCGCATCAATATTCGTTCCCCAGAGGATTTTCAACAGAAGCTGATCTTTCTGAGTGCGCGAGACCCAGAGGCGCGTGAGGCTATGCTTGCGTGGCGTGAGGCGCGGAGTATTGCCATGAATGCTCCGGCGAAATATCACGAGATCGAACGCCTCTTACATCAGCATGCCGGTGATCAAGTGCTGCTTTTTTCAGAATACAATCCTGTCGTTGATGAGATCAGCCGTCGTTTCTGCCTGCCGAGCATTACGTATAAGACGCCAACGGAGGAGCGGCGCACCATCTTGGAGCGTTTTCGCAGTGGTCAGTATACCAAACTGGTCACGGGACGTGTACTCAACGAAGGGGTGGACGTGCCGGACTGTCGCGTGGCGATTATTGTCAGTGGCAACAGCACGAAGCGCGAATATATCCAACGTCTAGGACGTATCTTGCGCCCCAAAGCCGGGCAAGCCGTGTTGTATGAGTTGGTGACGAGTGGTACCACTGAAGAGGAAATGGCGAAGCGGAGAAAAGAAATGTAGAGGTGATCATAGGACAGCCCAAAAAGCTTACGGGTATTTTTTGACTTCAAGCGTTGCCATGTTCTGAATACGTGTATGAATCCACAATGCCCCCCCTTGAGATTGATAGGTGGAGTCGACCTGATTATATGCCTGGTTGGCCTCTTCTTCCATCGCGTTCAATGTTGTCAGACCGTTGTTGCTCAGTAATTGTGCATCGCTCATTTTCATCAAGCTCATAACATTGGTATACACTTTTTGCAAATGGTCTTGCACGTTGGATAGCCCACCAAGAGCGTCATTGGTCAGTGTCGTCATTTCTGGTGTAATGCCCGGTGCTTCCAACAGGCGGTTTAGTAGCCGCTCACTGCGAGCGATGAGGCTGGTGGCAGACTGGGTGGACGTTAATTGACATAATGGTAACTGAATAAGACTTTGATCGACGAGTAAAGGTGTATTGGGTGCATCTTGCTGGATAAGTTGCACGCTATCCATGTAGTCCAGGATAGTAATGAGTTGAGTGTGTAAGGCATGGACATCTTTGTTATACCATGCAGTCCTGGCTGTACTGGCACTGAGCGATACCTGATATGTGTTTCTGAGGAATTGAGTGTCTATACCTGTTTTAATATTGTCAGTATCAGCCTGAACGAGCAAGTTGCGAATGTAGGTGAGTATGCCCTGGTTTGTCCCATTGTCAGATATCTGAGGAAGTTCAGCATAATAATCCCATGTGTGTTTGTCTAACGAAGGACTTGTAGGGTTACTATTGGTAGCCTCTTCGGTAATAAAAAACTGACTGTATAAAGCGAGCAAATTCGTATGCCGCAAGTCATGAAAATAGTGACGATTTATGGTTCCATTCTCGAAAGGTAGTTGCCCAACTGCGAGCCATCGTGGTGGGTTTTGGGTCTCATCGCTTAATAACCAGCCATAATAGCTTTTGCCTTGAGCGGGAGGAGCGATGTTGCTGAGACTAATCTGGAGTTCATCATCAAGTATAGAACTATTTTGGGAATTGTCTGCGGCACTGCTAAAAAAAGATACCTCCCCTACGCTTGTATTGGGCGTAACAGGCGGCTTATTCAGGTATGCCAGGAGATAGAAGCTTCCCAGACTTGCGGCGACCACAACGAATATTGCCGCCACGAGCGAAATGATGAGTCTTCTCTTAGGACGTTTCTTAGAGGCAAGCGTATCCGGTAGCGGAGGAGAGGGTGGAGGTAGTACCGGTGTCAACGCAGCTCCTTGCTTGTTATTGTTGTCTGTAACAGAGGGGTTAGAAGGCATGCTGCCCGTAGGTGTAGCTGTGGCAGGCGTGTGCTGTCCTGCTTGAGTAGAGATGGTGAACTGAGGTGTAGGCGGGACCGTGATATAGGGGGTAGTGCTGCCTGGTGAAGCGGGGGTCAAACGCCCTGCCGATGGCGCTTCAGCTTGCGGTGTAGTGAGAGGAGTTGACCTTTGCTGCGTCTCTATGGTATGTGGTGGTACCACGTTGACGGCTTGTGAGAGGGCCTGTGTCATAGCTAAGGCGTTGGGAAAACGTTCTGCTGGTTCCTTGGCTAGGCTGCGTAAAATAACTTCTGCCAGCGCAGGTGGAATGTTGGGGTTAATCAGAGCTGGAGGTGTGGGCATAGCCGTAATATGTTGCATCATGATCAGCGTTGGATTGTCACCCTGGAATGGTCGCACGCCAGTACATATCTCATAGAGAATAACACCAAGCGAGTAGATATCGCTGCGCTCATTCCCAGCCTGGCCTCGTGCCTGTTCTGGTGACATGTAATGGGGAGTTCCAAGCAATGATCCTGTACCTGTCAGTGTACTGCTAGACGCTCCTAACATTTTGACAATGCCGAAGTCCATGAGAATAGGGTAGCCCAGCTGAGATCGTGACTTGTTGCGGCGGTCGAGTATGATATTGGATGGTTTAATATCACGATGCACCATGCCACATTGGTGTGCATAGTCGATAGCACTGCCGATACAGGTAAAGAGATAGACGATATCGCTAGCTGGGGGAAACTGTCCCAGCCGTGACGTATCACGGATATACTCAGCTAGCGTTGGCCCCTCAATATAATTCATTACCATGTATGCAGTGTCAGAGCCTGTGGAGACCTGGAAGTCGTGAATCTGGATGATGTGGGGATGGCGCAAGGAAGCAATAGCTTGCGCTTCGCGGATGAAACGAGCCATAAAATCAGAGTCTGTACGGAGATCGGCGTGCAGAAACTTGATAGCCACGTATCTCTGTAGTTGCGTGTCCAAAGCCTTCCAGACCTCGGCCATCCCGCCGCGTCCTAGGCGTTGCTGCAATTCGTATTTTCCCAGGCGTTGTGGCCCACTGCTCATCCAGAACTCCTAGCTCACCTTATAGGGTTGAATTTCAAAAGTAGCTAACTGCTGAATTCGGTAGTGGAGTTGTATGGCTCCTGCCTCTAAGGCATTGGTTGCCGGATCAAGTCGTCCTGCAAAGGCATAGGTGGCCTGAGTTTCCAGGCTATCGAGCAGAGACAAGGTCGAAGTTTGCTGTAACTGGCTATTGTCCATCACTACCAACTGTTTGGCGTACAGGTGTATCTGCTCTAACCACTTCAGTAAACCTGGTATTACTTTATCTGTCTGGAGGGCTTGCTGCCTCATAGTGGCAGAGACGCCTGGACCACGGCTAATATAGTGGAGGTGATTGTCTATACGTGACATGTAGCTATCGGTTGAGCTGTTTGTGGCAAGCTTAATCACGCCAAGCTGAGCTAGCAGCGGGTCAACCAGCAGAGGTGTGCCTGCTGGTACATCTTGGTTGACAAGTGATGAACCATCAAGATAGTCCAGAATACGCACCACCTGACGATGAATAAACTCAGAATTGCTTCCCCAGGATTCTCTTGAACTGGTGGCCCACTCTAATATCTTCTGAACATGCTGCAAGAGTTGAAAATCCTGGCCCCCATGAACCCCCTGGAGTTGGAGTTTTGAACCTTCAGAAAGAAGGTGACGGAGGTAATCAAGGACGCTGAGACATTTACCCAGTTTGTCTGGTGTTTCGGGAAATGCGGCGGAGAAACGACCGGCCTTGAGTGAAGGTGTCTGTGGAGTGCTGGTTGCGTTCTCTTCCGTAATGAGGATGCCACTGTAACGTCCGAGCAGATTAGTATGCTGGGAGTCGCTGTAGGTGAAATTTACACTCCCTTGATCCACACTTAATGGGCCAAGGGCGAGGTATTGTGGTGGAACGGTCACCTTTTTGCATACTGTTCCGGTTGGGCTTGCACCGTTTGGAAAAGCCGTTTTGTCGCTGACCAGCCATACATAGTAGTGGCTGTGGCCTACAAGAGCGGGAATGTTGTGCAAGGTTACCTGCAATTTATCTTCAATGCCCTGATTGCTGGTCACACTCCATTGATCGCTGCTTACAAAGAATGCAGTGCCTCCTGGTGGAGCAGGTGGAACAGGTGGAGCCCAAAGGCTATGGAGCAAAAACGCTCCTATACCACCACCAAGCAATATAAGCAGTCCAAGTACAGGCAGTACGATGAAGAGCATGCGTGGTCGCTTGCGTGCTGGCGGTGCAAGGACGGGTGGTAGGGGTGTGGTAGGTAGCTGGACGGGTGAAGGTGATGACACTCCTGAAGGGGTGTATGCGAGTATGGGAGTGCTGGTTGCTGACAGAATTGGAGTCACGGAAGGAGATGCGCCAGCTGGAAGACTGGCTAAGAGAGATCCGTAATGAGTTGGCTGATCGAGAACATCTTTTGGATATGTTGGAGCCTTCAGTTTATCAGGCATGGGTACCATGAACGCCTCAGCAAGGGCGGCAGCGAGAGAAGAGGCAGTGGGGAAGCGTATTGCCGGGTCTTTGGCAAGACTGCGCAAGATCACCAGTGAAAGTGCAGGAGGAATATTAGGGTTGATTGAGCTCGGTGCCGGTGGTGCCTCGTTGAGGTGTTGCATCATGATAGTGGACGGATTATTACTCTTAAAGGGGAGGGCACCGGTACATATCTCGTAGAGAATGACACCTAGTGAGTAGACGTCACTCCGCTCATTCCCTGGTGCGCCCTGTACCTGCTCTGGCGAGATATACAGGGGAGTACTGAGCCATGAGCCACTCATAGAACCAGTAGAAGCACTCATGAGCTTGGCAATACCAAAGTCGGTAATGATCGGCTCGCCCAGGCGTTTATCCAGCAGGATGTTGGCTGGTTTGAGATCACGATGTATCATGCCTTGTTGATGTGCGTAGTCAATGGCACTGCTAAGTGATGCAAAGAGATGGACGATATCAGTAGCCGATGGAAAATGTCCTTGCCGGGAGGTGCTACGAATGTACTGATCCAGCGTTTGCCCTTCGATATAGTCCATGACCATGTAGGCAACGGTACCCTCAACCTCAGGAGGACGGGCGGTCTGGAAATCATGTACCTGGACAATATTGGGGTGATAGAGTGAAGCAACCACCCGTGCTTCACGTTCAAAGCGTGCAACAAAATCGGGGTCTGCTTGCAGATCAGCATGGAGGATTTTGATAGCAACATGTCGCTGCAATTGTGTATCCAGAGCCTTCCACACCTCGGCCATGCCGCCGTGTCCTAGGCGTTCCAACAATTCATATTTTCCCAGACGTTTTAGCTCTATGCTCATGATAATCCCTCATTTCGTTCCTTTCAGGCGTCTGAGCGAAGCTAGACGCGATCGGTCAGTCGGTCTGAAAGGTAGTACTGCGAGCTCAGTTTCTATTTTCCCTTGTATAGGGAGATATTGAACGTTGCCAGACGCTCCATATTGTCGGTAACCTGGACAACACCTGCCACTTCCTTATTAGTGCGAGGGTCTAGCTGGCCAACATAGGCATATAATGCCTGTGCCGCCATATCATCTAAGAGGGATAGTGCTTGCGCTGATAGCAATTGAGCATCACCTTGTTGGGCAAACTGCTCTAGCTGGATGGCGTCTTGCCTTACCTTTTGTAACCAACTGGTGATGATATTGAGATCCTTGCTAATCGCTTCCGCACGATGAATCTGATCTGAAGTTACGCCTGGTGTGTTGACCAAGCTTTTTAAATGACGGCCAATGTGATCCAGATAGCCGGCTGGAGTCTGGTTGGTGGCATCAAAAGTGAACATTGCAATCTGGGACTGGGCTGGGTCTGCTTTCAAAGGAGTGTCGGGTGGGAGATCTCCCAGTTTTTTTGCATAGGCGGTGCTATCGAGAATCTCGAGGATACGGATCAATTGGTCACGCATCAGGCCGAGACTTTGAGGTTTCTGGTCATCTCTGGCACTTTCAGACCATACCATCACATCCTCAGTATCGCGTGCAAACCACGTGGTTAATCCGCCATGCAAACCACGAGCTTCAAGGTTGGGTTCTTTAACAAGGAGGTGACGCAAGTGATCGAGCAAGCTGAATTTGCTATTAGCAGGAGGCGTGTTGGGTAGTGCTGCCACGTAACGCCATGCGCTTGTGTCCAATGAAGGATTTACAGGTGTCACGCTAGCATCTTCCTGTGTGACTAACAGGCGGCTGGCGATTGACAACAGGTTATTGTGATCTGGGTCAGTATATGAGAGGTGCGCCTGACCATGGATTACTGTCAAGGTACCTAGCAGGATGGAAGGCCCGGCTGCATCAGACTGACTGCTATCAGTTAACAACCAGGCATAGTAAGCCTGACCGGGGGCAGGTGCAGTAATCTGCTGAAAGGTCATCTGTAAGCCATCGTTGATACCCTGGCTTGTGTTGCGATTCAACTGACCGCTGCTAAAGAAGAAGGCATTTCCTACGACCTTTGGTCTGGGGGGTGGAGGGCTGTTGGGAGGCCACAGGTAGAAAACACCGGCTACGGTGGCACCGATGATAAGCAAGACCAGGGCTAGCAAGGCGACCAGGGGACCTCTACGTTTGCGCTTGAGGGTTGCTGGTGGTGTAGGTGCTGCTGTTGGTAGTGCCACGACAGGTATACCATTGGTAGGTCCTGCTGGCGCATGGAGTTCTATTCCAGCCGAAGATGTGCCTGAGGATGGAAGAGGCATAGCAGCAGGTAGAGCTGTCGAAGGCGTGGCAGGTGTAGAGAGGGCAACAGCTGAAGAGCGAGCAGGTGAGCTTGATATGCTCGACGACCATGGAGGTGGGACAGGGGTCATTGCCGCAGGTAACTTTGCGTCTGGAGATGTGATATAGGTTGGCATATACATGGCATCCTCGGATGCACGAACTGATGACAATCCTTCTGGAGGTGGAACGTTGAGTGCTTCGGCAAGCGCACCTACCATGGCGGAGGCCGTAGGGAAACGCTCGGATGGCTCTCTAGCCAGACTACGTAGCAATACCATCGTAAGTGGAGGTGGAATATTGGGATTGAGTAGAGCTGGTGGTGTCGGAGTCACTCCAACATGTAAGCTAAGCATGCTCGAAGGACTGTTTCTCTGGAAGGGTAGTCCCCCAGTACACAGCTCGTAGAGAATGACACCTAGTGAGTAGAGATCGCTGAGTTCATTACCCGGATATCCGTGTATTTGCTCCGGTGCTAGGTAAGCTGGGTCGCCCTGGAACATGCCTCGCTTGGGACTAGATGAGAGACCAAGGATAGTGGCAATGCCGAAGTCCGTGAGCAGAGGTTCGCCGACGGTATTGAAAGATGTGCGGTGTATATCCAGTAGGATATTGGTCGGGTTGATATTGTGGTGAATGACTCCCTGACGGTGGACATAGTCAATGGCAGAGCCAATAGAGGCAAAGAGTTGTACCAGCGTCTCCTTGGATGGAAATTTTTTGGTGGCAGCGATGGCCCGGATATAATTGGTAAATTGAACTCCTTCGACATAATCCAGTACGAAGTATGCCATCGCGCTCTCTGACTCTGGAGGTTGCGCCACCTGGAAATCACGCACCTGTACAATATTGGGATGATGCAAGGATGAGGCTGATTGGGCCTCGTGTTGGAAACGCACCAGAAAATCTGGGTCGTTTGCCAGATTAGGGCGAAACAACTTGATAGTGACAACCTGCTGCGATTGTCCGTCAACAGCCTTCCATACCTCTGCTATTCCTCCCCGTCCTACCAGTTCCCGCAATTCATACCGTCCCAGGCGTTGTGGATTGGTGTTCATGATAGCCACCCTTCCTTCAGAGCTTCTCTGAATGCTATCGTTGCTTAACTTTGCCCATGCCTACATAAAGAAAAGAGGAAAATGCCTGATGCTATTATCTTCGATAGTGCTGGGTTTGTCAATAGAACCAAGCATGACACTAAAATGATAGTTAATTTTTTAGAAAAAACAAAAACTTGAATGGATAAATAGTATTTTGTTGTGTCAAAGCACAACAATAGATAGTAAAATAGGTATTTACCCAACTACCTGTAAAACGTTACGTGAGTGAGATTTTTTTGGATGAATTTTTAGGCATCGACTTATGATACTTTTTTCACATCCAGGGTTGCCATATATTGAGCCTCGGTGAAGGCCTGATAGGCACCAGCTGAGCCTGGGATGGGCTGAGGGCTTTGATTGGGTGGGATCGTTCGACCAGTATAGGCATCCTGGGCAAACTGCTGCAATTGTAGAGCAGAACTGAGCATGGCGGATGTGCTCAGATCGGGAGCTTGAAGCAGTTGCAGATCGTAGGTCCGCATCTGTTGTATCCAGTCTTGCAAGTCGGTCAGAGCCGTGCTTACGTTCTGAGCATGTTGGCGTAGAGTGCTATTCTCACCTGCGGTCTGTTGGATTTTAGCTATCTCTGTTTGCAAGGTGGCCAGGTAGCCGGGCTGGCTAGGAGATGAGAGGAGACCAACCGGGACGGATGCCAGTGACGGCAGATTGGTTGGCAGATCGCCGCTGCTCAGAGCATACGACGACCCATCGATCATTTCGATGATCCGGATAGCCTGCCGACGAGCCAGAGCGTAATCATGCGTGCCTTGCAGACTATCCACGATGCTGCCTGCTTTATCGTTCATACCCTTAATCGTTTCCAAGAGGCCGGTGATCAGGCTGCTGTGGGAAGGGAAGTTGGGCTGCATATAGAGTACATGTTGAATATATGGCAGTGAAGCCATAGCGAAGCTGGCCTGATATACTTTGGCATGGCTTGGGGGGGTCGCAGGAATGATGGTACTTGCTTTTTCGAGTGTAACGAAAACCGTTTGTACAATTGAAAGCAGGTTGGTATGCTGCGCATCGCCTGGATAGAGAAGGCCGAAGGTACCCTGATTCAAAGTAAGCGGGCCGAGAGGAAATGTTTGCCCGGCAGCATTCTGGTACCAGGCGTAGTATCTTTGGCCTTGAGGAGGTGGAGGAACAGCATGTAGCTCAAGACGTAAGAGGTCGTCGTGTCCAAGTGCGTCATCCTGGAAAAAGACATGGCCGACGACCGCAGAGGATGTGCTGGTCGATTGGGATGCAAGGTGCAGGAATGTACTGGTTGCCAGTGCAACAACAATGATCAGCAGCAAGAACAAGAATGCAATGGTCATAGGTAGCGGTGATGAGAAATGATTGCGCCGAGACTTGGAAGCCTGCTTTGAGCCTGCTGGAGGCGGTGTAACTATCTGTATTGATGATGGCGTAGATATTTTACCGGATAGCTGTGAGGCTGGGGTAGGCAAATGCTGTGGAGCTCGAGTAGGCACATGTGGAGCGGTGATAGGTTGGCTACTAATCAGCGGACTATTATCCTGGCTGGCGACGGTAGGGTATTGGCCAGAAGTATCAGAGTACGGCTGTGCAACGCCGAGGATGGATGCTATAGGCAAGGGAGGTTGTGGCCCTGTTGAGAAGAGCGGTAAAGGGCCACTAGTAGGATAAGAGAGTGGTTCAGTGCTTTCGGCCTGTGTTTTATTCAAGGTCAGGAGGGGTGTCTGCTTAATGGAACAGGCTTCGGCGAGAGCGTCGGCCAGGAGGGAGGCAGTAGCAAAACGGGTAGAGGGGTCTTTTGCTATAGCTCGCAAAATGACCTCGGAAAGTGCGGCTGGAATATGCGGGTTAATGAGCATGGGTGGAGTAGGTAGCGTATGAATATGATGCATCATGATGGCGACGAAACTTTGGCCATGAAAGGGCAGCACGCCAGTACAGATTTCATAGAGGATCATGCCCAGGCCATAGATGTCGCTGGATGGCCTCGCTGGCTGTCCTTTCACCTGTTCAGGTGCCAGATAAAATGGGGACAAGCTACTCTTATTACTGGGCAGACTGGCAATGCCAAAATCGATGAGCATGGGTTCGCCAGACGAGAGTTGTTGTGTATTGGCGGTGTTGAGCAGGATATTGGTGGGTTTGATGTTGCCATGCACAATGCCTTGAGTATGAGCATAATCGATGGCAGAGGCGAGTTGAGTGAAGAGAGAGATGATATCGGTAACGGGGGGAAATTTGTTGGCACGCGAGGTCCGTTGAATGTATTCGGCCAGAGTAGTATGGCCTTCAATGTAGTCCATGACGATATAGGGCGTGGTAGTATCGATGCCATTAGAAGCTGAAGGCCGGGAGATATTGACCTCATAGACCTGGACAATGTTAGGATGATGAAGAGCTATAATCGTCTGCCAATTGTGCATAAAGGAAGTCATAAAATGAGGGTCGGACTGGAGTAAGTCAGGATGGAGCAATTTGATAGCAACGCTACACTGTGCTTGCCAGTCATAGCTTTGCCAGACCTCACCTGTGCCACCACCTCCCAGGTGTGTTTGTAATTCGTATTTTCCGAGTCGTTGTGGGGTTGTACTCATGGCTTATCCATCATTCTTTAGCTGTGCGATAGAGATGAACATACTCAAACAATAACCCATCTATACCATACCTGATTTTAGACAGATGTTCAAGTTTTTTGTGACTTTTTTCCTATGGAAAAACGGAATGTTATGATATGATACAAGTTGCATGGTCTAGATGAGGGAAAAATGCGTTTCAGTTTGCAAGATGTTCAAAAACAAGTGAGACGGCGTGGCGATGAGCTCTATGTGAGCGTGCATTTTCTACGCCCTGGTGAAGTACATGCTGAGATAGGACGCTTGATTGCGTATCATGAGCAAATGTTAGGACAGCCACGCCGTTTGTTTGTGATGGATGAAGCGCGTGCAGCTGTAGCGGATTATCGACTGGCGCATTGCCTGATCTGTGTACTGAGTGCCTGGTATAGTTGGAGACAATGTCCGTGGTTGGAGGGGATGGGGCAGGAGGCTCGTAAGTGCCTGGCAGAAGCTGGCATAACTTCGCCTGTGCAGCTCCGGCTTGCTCTTTTCAGCTACGTCAATGAATGCTACGCCGGTTTCCTGGATGCGGCTACACGTCCCCAGGCTCTGCAAACCTTTGCCGCAGCGTACCAGTTGAGTGTTGGCGAGCTGGAATATTTGCTGGCGTTAGATAGTGACGAAGAAGGCATACTGGTACGTGCTACGCCGCAAGCCCCAACGGTGCAGGAGGTAGGGACGCTCTATAATCAGTGGGCCTTTGAGGCGGCCCTTTTTAGCGCGTCAAAGGTCAGCTTTGTGATTGATAGCCGGGCCTTTGAGCAAGCTAGCAATACTACGATGACAGGAACGGGTGTGGGAGCGGTGATTAAACGCCTCTGCTACCTGGCGCGTCGGCTGGGAGTCTATTATGATCTGACCAGTACGTCTGATGAGATGGAGGGAGGAGTGTCTTCGTCTAGCTACCTGCATTTGACATTGTATGGGCCGCAGGAGATGACGGGTGCGCCACAGCAGTATGGTTTGCGGCTGGCGCGTTTATGCCGTTTGTTGCTCGGTTATGGAATGAAGCCTCAAGCGCCGGAGAGAGAAGCGCAGGGACAGGGCAAGCAAAAGGGAAGTGCGATACAGTCGAGAGGGCGCAATGAATTGCGCCCCTACATGTTGCCTTCGGCTATTGTAGAGGCGGAGGCGACTGTGCATTTTTTACAGCGGGCCTATTGCTTTGCGATTGATGGGGCTATGCTCGCGCTGCTGCCTTCTGCTGAAGCTCCTCTCGCCCAGATGCAGGATGATAATCAAGCACAATCTACCAGGGCTGGTCTTGAAGATGTAGCCGTTACTGCCCCTCCAACGGTCTTTGATAGCAGTATAGAGCAGTCTTTTGCGGAAGCCTTTGCAGCCCTGGAACAGAGTCAGGCTGTGGATGGCTGGCGGTTGTTGCGTGAACCGGAGCCGCTCTTACTTGAGACAAGTATCTTCATTCCTGATTTCCTGCTCACGCGAGGTCAGCAGCGTATCTATGTAGAGATTCTAGGCTTCTGGACGCCATCATATCGAGAGCGCAAGCTGCACAAGTTGCAACAATTGCAGGGACGCAGAGATATCGTGCTGGCTATTCCTCGTGAAGCTCGCGAAGCCTTTGCCAGTATTGCCTCAGCCTTTCCTATCGTCGAGTACGATGGACAGCTCTCGGCGACAGAGCTATTGCAGACCTTACGCAACAATTATGATGATTTTGAGGAGCGATTAGCGGCGATTGACAGGGCAAAGGTGCGGCAGGCGATTGAGCAGAAGGAATTAGTGCCTGAACGTAACAGCTATGAGTTGTTACATTGTTACCGACGTTCGGAACTGGTGCAGGCGGCGATACTCGTGACTGGAGATGGTATCGTGTTTCGGGCAGGCGTGGGACTTTACCTGGAAGATTGGATGGAACAATTGAAAAGCTCGTTCGTAGAGTGGATAGAGCAAGTTGGTCCTACATCACTGATAGAGGTTTTACGCGAATGCCGGGTGCGTTGGCCCTTGTTGCAAGAGTGTGAAGATGCAACTGTGGAAGCGATCCTGAGCCTGTGGTCAGAGGTACGCATACAACGTATCTCCATCTTCGAGGCTGTTGTAGAGCATGTTAACCATGAGGTGGATGCTAGGGGTGCGAATGCAGAAGGACAAGGTGTTGAGTCCTCTATCGAGCATGTACCGCCCAGTATGCGAGTGAAGAAGCCTGCGCGTGAGAGAAATACGACTGCAAAGAAACGGGTGGTCAGAGAAGTGGCTCAGGGAGATTTGTGGAGTTAGGATGAGTATATGCATATCTAAATAATAATGAAATGGGTAGATAGAAATATGGATACAAAAGAACTGATTGGTGTCACGCTGGGAACTTGTACCTTAGAGCGAGTAGTAGGACGTGGAGGGATGGGAGCTGTATTCATGGCACAGCAGGCGCGACCGGTGCGTACTGTTGCAGTGAAGGTGCTTATACCTCCTGCTGGCTCTGAGGAGGATCAAGAAGGGGTTTTTCTGGCGCGTTTCCAGCGCGAAGCTGATACAGTGGCAAAGCTCGAACACAAGAATATTCTGCCTATCTATGAATATGATGAGGCGATAGTCGATCAAGAACACCTGGCTTACCTGGTCATGCCCTTCATTCGTGGCGGGACACTGCGTGAACGTATCGACGATATGAAGCGTAGTGGCTCATACTTTGACCTCAATCTGATTACCAGCTATATCAGCCAGATAGCCGATGCTCTCAGCTATGCCCATGGTCTGGGTGTCGTTCATCGTGATGTGAAACCTGCCAATCTGCTCTTTCACCAGGATGGACGGCTTCTCCTGAGCGATTTTGGCATTGTGCGCCTGAAAGCTCAACCTTCGATCACCAGTGTGGGGAGTTTTCTGGGTACGGCGGAATATGCCTCACCGGAGCAGATCAGCACTAGTGAGATAGATTTTCGCTCGGATATTTATTCACTGGGTATTATTCTCTATGAACTACTGACGAATACCGCTCCTTATAATGCACCCAGCCCCTTTGTCATCATGTCGGATAAATTGAGCAAGCCGGTACCATCTGTGCGCAATATTCGCCCTGAATTGTCTGACGGTATCGACAAGGTTGTCATGAAGGCTCTGGCACGAAATCCCGCCGCTCGCTATCAAACGGCAACCATGCTGGCAGCTGATTTACGGGCTGCTGTTGCTTCCTCGCCAGGAGCTGTCTTGCGCATTAGTGGTGATGCTCTCAATGATGATTTAACGATAGCAGAGCGACCGTGGGGAGCTATGGCCCCTTTAGAGGCGGGCGTGGCGGCTCCTACTCCTCGCGTTCCTATCGCGCCCACTGTTGAAATTCCTCCGACGCAACCGGCACATCCTGCTCCAACAGGTGGAGGTGTTGGCAGAACTACACCATGGCAGCAGCCTCCTCGACAATCGTCTCCACAGACTTCAGTGCAGGCCAAGGTACAGGTACCGGAACAGAATGAAACTGAGGCTGCCGATCTCGAAGAGCCACCTTCACCGCGTCGTACTCGTAATATGGCACAGATACGAGGTCTGTCCGCGCCAACCTATACTGAGGGGCGTAGGCTATTCTTCTACGGTATGATCCTGCTTACGTTGCTCTTACAAATGCCGGTCATACTGTTCCTGTTTGCGAAAAATGCCGGTACAGTTCCACCTATGCTGGGTGTACTGGTAGGCGGTGGTGTCGATCTGTTGGCTCTGGCTGCGATCTCCTTTGCGGGCGTGAACCGCTTACGCCACATACGTAAGTTTGTTATTGGTGCGCTGCTCAACGCCCTGCTTGTGCCCCTGATCTGTGGCTTTGTGCTAAAACTTGGTACGACAACTGTGGGTGTCTACCCTATCATTGCCTATATTTTGCTCCTGCTGAGTAATATATACGCACTGCGACAGTTGGGACTGGTTGATGCTGCAAAAGAACAGGTTGAAGTTGCGCCTGCTCACTGGCGTCCAGCTGCGCTGGGAGCATTGACCGGGCTACTCCCTCTGACAATTATTCTCATTTTTGCGCTAGAAGCACCCTTTACTCATCTACATAACGTAGCTCCATTGCTTAACCTGTTCGGCACGCTCTTTGTAGTCTTCATTGGGACGCCTACCCCTGGCTCGGTGATGGCTGTGCGGCTCATAGAAGATATGCGTTTCCCCTCTCTGTTACGCACAAGTGCGCTGGCAGGAGTGCTGATGTTTCTGGGGGCGTCTGTGTTGGTGATAGGCTGGGGTACGCTCTTTCCGAATCAGATACAGTTTCTCTACAACTTACGTCAGACCTGGATGGCAATGCTGATTATTGTGGGCGTTTTGTGTGTGCTGGGTGCCTTGAGAGGGATGCTGGATGCGTGGATTTATGGGCAGATTCGGATGAGGAGTAGGGGGAAAAGTAAACCGTAAGTAACCCTTCAGTAGAAAGCAAGGTTAAAGGGTCAGGCACTCGCGAGTGCCTGACCCTTTAACCTTGCTTTCTACCTTTTTCACGTATTGCTACGATGCACTTTGCCGATGGACATAAGTTCACATAAACTCGTCATCAGGGCTTTTTCTCCGAAAATGTTCACCAAGCGAGAAGAGAGAATCCGGAACTAGCCCAAAGGAGATCCAGAGGGAGAAAAAAGGATCATATGAAAAGAACGTTTGCTTTTAAGCCCTGACCTCTAAATACGAGAAATGTATTCAACAGCTAAGGTGTGGTATACTTGAGATGTACGGCAGACATCTGGATGCGAGTGAAACCTGGGTACATCGCTGTTTTATCCTGCTGAGAAAGTGAATATTTTTAATGGTCAATCGTGTAGGACAACAGCTTGGCAACTACCGTCTCGTTGGGTCTCTCGGTCGAGGTGGTCAGGCTGAAGTGTATCTAGGTGAGCATCGATATCTCCAAAGCTATGCGGCCCTCAAAGTGCTGCTCACCTCGTTGGACGACCAGCACGTCAAGCAGTTTCTCGCTGAGGCCCAAACTCTGGTGCGTCTGGCACATCCGTCTATTGTGCGGGTGCTTGACTTTACGGTCGAGCAGGGGACACCGGTTCTTATCATGGACTATGCTCCGGCGGGTACGATGCGACAACGCTACCCGGATGGTATCTGCCTGCCTCTTGCTACTGTCGTCTCCTCGGTCAGCCAGATTGCAGCCGCTCTGCAATACGCCCATAGCCACAACGTGATCCATCGCGATGTCAAACCGGAGAATCTGCTCCTTGGCCCACAAGGGCAAATCCTGCTCAGTGATTTTGGCCTCGCCGTGCTTGCTCCCTCACCAGAATCCATGGGTAATCAAGCACTGATGGGCACACTCCCCTACATGGCTCCAGAGCAACTCCACGGATATCCCAGCTTTGCCAGTGACCAGTATACCCTCGGCGTCATTACCTACGAATGGCTCTGTGGGAAGCGTCCCTTTACCGGTCCTCAGTGGCCGTTGATCTATCAGCACCTGTATACCACACCTCCTCCTCTGCGAGAGCATAACCCTGCGGTCCCTGCGAACGTGGAATCGGTGGTGCTGCGTGCACTCTCCAAGGATCCGCGAGAGCGGTACGTGAGTATACAAGGTTTTGCTTATGCGCTCGCCCGTGCTAGCCAAGAGATGCTACACGCCCGTCCAGAGGACTTACAGAAGACACTGCTATGGCCTTCCCTTCAACCCCCGTTGGCTGAACCGCAAGGCGAGGTCCTCATATCGGCTAGTCCGCAGAACGGCCATACCTTAACTCCTCCGCCTCTTGTGCCGCGCGAAACTGCACAGGACCCAGGGATATCACTCCAGGTTCGTGTCCCTTCCTCGCAGCATCAAGTGGAGATGGAGCAGGTGGTGTCTTCCAGCAAGGATGCCAATCGTCAGCGTTTGCTCGCGAAGGTTCGTGCCTTCTGGATTACGGGTGTGTTAGAGCACTCTCTGCACGGAGCAGCCCTCATCGCGCTGGGACTGCACGAACAGGCCGAGGCCATCGCAAATCCCTGGCATCTGGTGCTCACGTCATATAATGAGCAAACCCACGAACTCCCACCGAGGACTCCTATTACACAGGTCTACGCTGATGCGCTTGGTGAACTGCTCATCCTTGGCGAACCTGGCTCCGGCAAAACAACGCTCCTGTTGGAATTGGCTCGCACTCTGTTGGATTGTGCTAGTCAGGACGATAGCCATACCATGCCAGTTGTTTTCAACCTCTCCTCGTGGGCGAGCAAGCAGCAACCGCTCAGCGAATGGCTCATTGAGGAACTCAATACGAAGTATCAGGTCCCACGCAAGCTTGCTACAACATGGGTGGAGAGCGAGCAAATCCTGCCGCTCCTCGACGGATTAGACGAGGTTTCCTCAACCTATCGTATGGCTTGTGTGGAGGCTATCAACGTCTATCGCTTGCAACATGGTCTCATCCCCATGGTCGTCTGCAGTCGAAGTGCAGAGTATTGGGCTCAGACGATGCATCTGTTATTGCGCAAAGCGGTCGTCGTGCAGCCACTCACGCAGCAACAGATCGATGCGTATCTAGCAAGCGCAGGGGGACAACTGGATTCGGTACGTATAGCATTACGTACTTATCCAGCACTGCGAGAACTCGCGACCACGCCGTTAATGCTCAGTGTACTCACGCTCACCTATCATGGGACGTCTGCCGAAGATCTTCTAGTTGCGAGCTCTCCTCAAGCACAGCGGCGACTTGTGTTTGAGCGCTACGTCGAGTGCGCGCTTGTACGTCGGGCGACGACGAGCCGCTATACACCCCAGCAGACCATCCATTGGCTAGCTTGGCTAGCACGGCAGATGAAACAGCAGAGTCAGACGGTTCTCTACATCGAGCAGTTACAGCCGAACTGGCTCTCTGGCAACCGGATGCATCGGCTCTATGATTGGTTGGCTATCCGGTTGCCAGACATACTCATAGGCATACTCATCGGTCTCGCCTTTTACACACTCTTTTTTGGCGTCCCCGATCCTGCTCCTGCCCTTGATAGTGTCCTTCTGGGTGGATTACTTGGAGGCATCTTGAGTGGGGGAAGTGTAACCCAACGCTCTACGGCGAGCCTTGGAAAGGCCAGTAGTGCTCCATGGTCTCGTCTTCTGCCAGGATTGGGAGCCAGTCTTCTCTACGGCCTTATTATCGCGCTAAAATTCGGACTACCGCACGGGCCGGATTACGAGCAGCTCCACGATCCGCTCTACATCCTGAGACACGGGCCACCTCACATTCCGATCTACGGGTTGAACGTTGGACTGGGCTACGGGCTGGTCTTCGGGCTGTGCAGCATCCTGTTCCAGGTTCTCCTTGTGAAGAGGAAAACGGCGCAGTCACCATCCTGGACAGCACCCACGACCTGGGCAACGAGATGGCAACGTCTCATCAGGAGTGTAGCGATCCGCAACGGGCTGCTGGTTGGGTTACTGTTTGGGCTGAGCTACGGAGTGACCCGTGCGCTGAGCTATGGGCTGAGTTCAGGGTTGACTCGTGGACTGACCCATGGACTGGCCTATGGGCTAATGGGTGGAGTTCTCAGCCTGCTGCTGATCGGCAGAAGTGTGACTGTCCAGCCGACTGACCGGCTCAGCTGGTCGTGGAGGAGTTTGATCTCGAAAGAGCATATGAGCGCGACCTTGCAGGCCACAGTTCTTATTGGGTTGCTGATCGGACTGAACAACATAATAGGTGGCCAATTGATCTTCGGACCGATCTTTGGGCTAAGTTACGGCCTGACTCTCGGGCTGAGCTACGGGCTTCTGCTCGGACTCTTTCAGGGGGTGTCAAGTGAAACCATCGAGGATCAGCATCGTGTAGTGCCCAATCAAGGCATTCACCGTTCTGCCTTCAATGCCCTGATGCTCGGAATCATCAGTGCCGTAATCCTGGGGTTGAGCGGTGCCCTAAGCTACGATCTGACCTTCGGGCTGAGTGCCCCGTTCATGAAAGGTCTGAGTGATAAGCTGGGCGACGCGCTGAACTTTGGGCTGCTGGTTGGGTGGAGCTTTGGTCTGATCACAGGATTGCTGGCAGGACTCCTCAATGGAGGGGTGGCCTGTATTCGGCACTGGGTTCTGCGCTTCCTCTTGTGGCGTGCAGGATCGATGCCTTGGGACTATCCACGCTTCTTAGATTTCGCTGCCGAACGGATTCTGCTGCGCAAAGTTGGGGGTGGCTACATGTTCATCCATCGACTCCTGCTTGAACATTTCGCCTTACTGGAAACCGATTCAGTCGATGTGCTGGTAGCGAGTTCGGGTGAGACATCACCGATTTTACCATCTCCTGCTTCAAGAGAACCATCTGTACAGAAAGTTCTGCCTGATCCGGCTGGGTCAAGGATCCCTCAGGCTCCCAGAGTCGTTCTCTCTGAGGCTCCCCCTCAGGCTCCACGACTCTTGCCTTGTGGACATGAGCAGAGGTCCAATGCACGCTTTTGCGCTATCTGTGGTGCTTCTGTTCCACCAACATCGCTCGTGTGATCCAGGAAATAGTGCGGGTCTACCTATGAGTGTATTCTGATCGCCAGGGGACTTCAGATTGGCTACTACATACCGAGAAGGGAACAAGGGTCATAGTATCGCCCTATAGGCTCCATCTCTCAACAAGGCATAGAGCTTTAAAGGCTCTTATTTGCTTGCCTGCTCCAAGGCATTGGCAAACGCCTGAACACTCACGAAACGCTTATTGTTCCCTGTACCAGCTTGCGCGTGATTTCCACCACGCGTTTCTTTTCCGTCCGTTTGATCACCACACCGATACACAACTGTGGCCACACCCGCAAATAGGCTCGCCCTCGTCCGGCGATCTGTTCTGTTATTGTGTTCATAGTCGCAGATTACAGATCGATGCTCTCCTTTTTTCCACTCCCCCGGACTTCCTTCCACCAGTTAATGGGGTCCTACCATTGACAGTTATACCTGACTACTCTACAATTAATGGCGATTTCCATGGGAAGGAGTAGCATTCCAGTATATTTGGCTCCATTATGATATTTCTTGGTGCATCGTTGCACTCTACAAGCTACTGATAGAGGAAAGTACACATGGCAGACAACAAGATAGAAGTGTTTATCTGTTATGCTCATAAAGACGAAGGTCTCATGAGGGACATTGAGCGTCAACTAAATGTTTTAGCGCAGCAAGGGCTGATTACTCTCTGGCATGATCGTATGATTGCGGGAGGAAAGGACTGGAAGCAAGAGGTGAATAAGCATCTCAATGCTGCTCAGATTATTCTCTTGCTGGTAAGTGCAGATTTCATGTTTTCAGAGTATAGCAATATTGAAGTGAAGCGGGCGATGGAGCGGCATAAAGCAGGAGAGGCCCAGGTTATTCCTGTCATTCTCAGGTATGTAGGCTGGAGAGGTTCATCTTTTGGTGAATTGACTCCTTTTCCTAAAGATGGCAAGCCGGTCACAAGTTTTGCAAGTCGTGACCAGGCCCTATTTGAGGTTGTGGAAGGTGTTGAAAAAGCCGTCAAGGAACTGAGAAAGCCAGTGGTACCAATTGCGGCACAAAGCGGTTCGGATGCAACACAAAGTAGTTCAACTAAGGAGCAGCAGCCCATGACGCAGAATGCGAAGGACAAAGAATTTGATGTTTTTCTTTGCCATAACAATAAAGATAAGGCAGAAGTGAAGAAGATAGGGGAAGAATTGAAGAGAAGGGGAATTAAGCCCTGGTTGGATGAGTGGGAACTACAGCCGGGGCTACCATGGCAGCGTGCGTTGGAAGCGCAAATAGAGCAAATTAGGTCGGCTGCCGTGTTTGTAGGCAAGGATGGCGTAGGCCCTTGGCAAAACATGGAATTGGATGGATTTTTAAGTGAGTTTAATCGGCGTGGTTGTCCAGTTATCCCTGTCATGTTGGCATCTGCGCCAGATAAACCTCAACTGCCGCTTTTTCTACGCAACATGACCTGGGTTGATTTTCGCAAGCAGGAACCTGACCCAATGAAGCAGTTGATCTGGGGCATTACGAGTAAGAAAACCGATACTGACGAAAGTAAAGATGCAACTCATCCATCTTCCGTTAGCCAGCCGCCTGCTACCCCCAGGGCAAGTTCATTATCTTTTACGAAAAAGGCTGAACTTGTCAATGATCTGTTAGCGTGTTCCTGCATAAGTAATAGAGACTCTCGTGAAACCGTGCTTGGCCTCTTGAATGAACAATTTCCAGGTATTGCCAATGGAGTTTCTCGACGGACTGATAGTCAGGCGGATGTGATGGAGGTAGTCTCTACCTGCTTGAGGCACCCAGGAAGTCTCCAGGAACTGGTTGGTATAGTTACTTACTTTGAAGGTGAAACCTCTATTAACACACAGCAACTCAGGACTTTTATGCAGAACAACCGTCTTTAAGTTCAGGTAGAGATGTTTATCCAGGCACTTGCACATTGATGGAGCGAAGCTGAGATGGGAAACTTCGATACTGGTGTAAGCGAATCGCGGGTCCTTTCTTTTAGGGAGAAGTCTAAAATTGTCGATGCGCTTCTTGAATGCCCTCATATTCGCGATAGAGACTCACGCAAGACTGTGCTGGACTCTTTAAACGACCAAATTCCCGGCATTATCGACGCCATTCCCCTGGTAATGACAATCGAACTCATGTTATGGGGATTGTGCGTACCTGCTTGCAGCATTCAGTAAACCGTGATGTATTGGATGTATTGGTTGATATAGTGGCCTACTTTGATGGTGAAATGGCAATTCCTGTGCGGCAACTGAGAAAGGTACTGCATGACATTTTCTTTGAACCTCAAGTCATCAGCCGGGAGTTGTTTGATGAACTGATGGAGTTTGCTGCTCATGTACATATTGCCGAAAATGATCTGTTACGCATGTACCACGCAAGTATACCTCAGAGATGGCCATCTCCCGACCTCCAAAGTGAGAGTGAAGCCGAACTGCTTACTCTCATGATGCGAGATTTAGCCCTGGCACCCCCTCAAGCAAATGGCACTCTCCCCCTCATCGAGTTTGTCAAGCTGGTAGCCAGCAAATCCAGACCTCAAGTGCCAGAGAAACTGCGTGTATGGAGAACTAGAGCGGCACAGTATGCAGGTGTCGTGGACACTGACGAAGTATCTCCTAAACCCAATGTACCCGTTGAGCAACCAAGAGGAACTTTTTCATATCTCCTTGTGAAGATTCAGCCCTATTATGCCTCGCAAGAAACATCGCAGGAACACGAATTTTATGTGCGAGCGTGGTTCTTAGAAGAATATAAAAGTGATGTAGATAAACAGAACTATGAGCCTCTGGCTACCAGTAATCAACGGTATAAACTTGGTGCGCTCGAGCAGTTGCTCAATGAATTGGTTTCGGTATGCACGCGCAAAATCATAGCGATGAGTAGAGATGATAACTTGAATGTGCTGATGGTTGAGCTTTTTTTGCCTTTTGCCTATCTGAATTATCCTGATTGCAACATCCATCAATGGATGATTGGCAAAGGGTATCGTAAAGCTCTTAGCCGTGTCTGGCCGCTGGTTGTACGTTCTCTGGAGCGGGCAGATTGTGACGAGCCGATGGTGTTATATGAATGGAAGCAAAATTGGAACATACTCAAGCAGCAAAGAACTATTGCTGAGCCACGTTTTCTTAACCGGGAACATTTTGAGAAAGAAATCTCCCTAGAAGGTGTGGCATGCCTGGCCTTTACCGCCGTACCGCCTCCCATTCGGGATATACGTCAACTCCCATCAGGACACATATTTACGCAGATGCTGATTGATGGCACATCCATAGCTTTATGGCCGAGGTCCGATATCAACCTTGATGAAGCACAAGTACAGGATGCGTATAAAACGATACTGTCAGGATGTCATTTTTCTCAGTTGCCGGAAACCGTTTGGAAGAAACGCAAAGAGGAGCAAGAACACCTTCTCGTGAAGCACCTGACCCTCTTCTGGGATGATCCGCATAGGCTGCCACCAGACGACGAAGGGACAGGACCGGAGACAGCATAAGAAAGGAAGTAGACGATGAGTGAATGGTGGATTTATACAGGAACGGGAGAGCCGCATGGTGGCATCGAAAGACTACCTGACCCTCCTAACTGGCGTACATTTAAGGGCGAAATTCTTGATCGACCGCAACGCGCCGAAACGACAGACGATGAGGATATTTTACGCCATATCGGCTATAGAACGGCTCGTGCCGGTGTGCAGGATACTTCCCAGAATAATAGCCTGAGCAGAGAGATTGAGCTTGTCAATGCAGCCCTCTTTTTACGGCGTCCTCTCCTGGTCACCGGTAAACCTGGCTCTGGGAAATCTTCGCTTGCCTACATCGTGGCCCATGAACTTCAGCTCGGTCCCGTGTTGCGCTGGCCGATCACGACGCGTTCTACACTCGCTCAGGGTCTCTACTCATACGACGCCATTGGCAGACTGCAAGATACACCATCAAAAGGTTCTCTCACCAATGGTGCTTCAGAAGAAGAGTCAGCGCCGGATATCGGCAAGTATTTGCACCTCGGCCCATTAGGTACGGCTCTGCTTCCTACCAGATATCCACGAGTGCTGTTGATCGATGAAATAGATAAGAGCGACATCGATCTGCCAAACGACCTCCTGAATATTTTCGAGGAAGGCGAATTTAAGATCCCTGAGCTGGTGCGCATGTCCAAAAAACAGCCAGAGGTGTATGTAATGCCTGATGATGGCAAGACCGAGAATGATAGGGTACGCATTAAAAATGGCTATGTTCGCTGCCACGCTTTTCCATTTATCGTGCTGACTAGCAATGGTGAACGCACATTTCCTCCCGCCTTTTTGCGCCGTTGCCTGCGCCTGGAGATACAACCGCCGAATCGAGAGAAACTGGCAGAAATTGTGGAAGCTCACCTCAGCAAAGATGTGCTTGAGGAGAAAGCGACTCAGCAGCTGATCGATCACTTTCTCAAGCTCAGTGGCAAGGGCGATCTGGCTGCCGATCAGCTGTTGAACGCTATCTACATGATCTCTAACGGCGTTACCTCGCAAGATAGGGAAAAATTGTTTGATTCCTTGCTGCGCTATCTTTCCAGTCCTACGTCTTCTCCTTCAGTATCTTAACGAGGTGGTATGCTTGCAAAGCTCATAGCTGCTCTCCAAAGTATCGATCCCGACTTGACGGCGAAAGACATTGCTGAAGCGATCTGGCTGGCCCGCTATATGGGAACACGGCCGGATGGGGATGTACTGCCTCCAAAAACGGATGGAAGCCCCTCACTGCCAAATACGCCGCTTTCACCTCCTGAACCGGCACCCTCTGAAAAATCTCTGTCAACTCCGGCACCGCCATCCCCTGCCAGTAACCTCTACCCGGATGCGCACGAAGAGAGCGGTGAAGGGAGTCAAACGTTGGGTGCTTTACCATTTCGCAGTCCCGCCGTAGAGGCCCTGCCGGAGGCTCTGGATATTGCTCGCGCTTTGCGTCCCTTCATGCGTCGCGTGCCTTTATTAACACAGTTTGTGCTGAACGAGGAAGCTACCGCAGAGCGTACCACCGAGGAGGGCCGCTGGGTTCCCGTTCTGGACTATGCCCAGACTCGCTGGCTCGACGTCGCGCTGGTGATAGATAAAAGCGCGTCTATGAGCATCTGGTGGCAAACGATTATGGAGTTTCACCTGTTGCTGGCACATCACGGCGCATTTCGTGATGTACGCATATGGGAGTTGGATACCAACGATAAGCAGAGCGTCCATCTGTATGCGGGAACAGGTGTAGGCATACCCAACCGCCAGCCGCGCAGCGAACTTGAGCTCGTCGATGCAAGCCAGCGCCGCCTGATCCTGGTCGTGACCGATTGCATCTCACCAGCCTGGCGCAGCGGCATAGCGACACAAACTCTGGAAAGATGGGGCCATTATAATCCAGTCACATTGGTTCAGGTCTTACCTCAATTCCTCTGGTCGCGCACTGCCCTCAAAAGAGCCACACCGGTACAACTCCGTGCTATGTCTCCTGGCATTCCGAACATATATTTTGAGATGCATGAGACAAACTACTGGTATAAAGGGAAAGCACGACCCGGCGTACCGCTACCGATTGTAACGCTGGAACCACAGCCGCTTGCTAATTGGGCGCGAGTGCTCGCCAGAGCAGAAGATGCCTGGATACCCGGCTTTAAGCTTGCCACCAGCCCCAAAGAAGAGAAAGTCGCTCCCCCTCTTTCTGCCACCGAACGCGTAGAACGCTTTCACGCCAACGCCTCCCCTCTGGCCTACCGACTGGCGGGATTACTCACCACCGTACCCATCAGCCTGCCAATCATACGCCTCATCCAGCGCACGGTACTCCCTGAGTCTGATTCGGTCCATCTGGCAGAAGTCTTCTTGGGTGGCTTATTAAAAGTGGCCTCAGTCCATAGTGACACGCTGAATCCAGACTATGTACAGTACGACTTTGTGGATGGTGTGCGTGAACTGCTCGTCCCCTCGGTCTCAACCACTGACACCTCTCGAGTCCTTGCCAAGATGACCGATTTTCTCGAGGAGAATTTTGGTAAAGCCCTCGACTTCCGCGCCTTGCTGAAAAATCCTCTTGCCACAGAGGGCATATTTATCAGCGAGGAAAGCCGCCCCTTCGCCCAGGTAGCAGCTAAAATATTGCGGCCTCTGGGAGGGGATTATATATCGTTAGCGAATTGGTTGGAGAAAGCGGCTAACCAAGTTCCCACGCAAGAACAACCTCCTGGTTTCTCAATGGATGGAGAAAAAATCACCTCGTTGCCCAGTGAAGGTCGACGGGGACAAGTACGAGGAAAGGGTGTAGGTTCTGTAGGGCGAGTTGCTGATGATGGAGTGCTTGATGATTCTGCTGAGATGATAGCCCAGGATATGGTTGACAGTGGGAGCTTGAAATCTGGTAGAGTCGAGGAAGTGGTAGGGGAGGATAGCTTGGAAAGCAATGAAGCTATTACTGAGAGTGTGAGTAAGGTCATAGCAAATGCTGCAGAGGTGGATGAAGGAATCTTGGTAGATAGAAACGATAGGAGTAAGATGGTACATGATGTAGTGAAGGAGCCAGAAGATGAAGAAGTAATGAGTGAGAAGCCAGAATTTAGTGAAACTTGGTCACAAACTCTTGGGATTGTGCAACCTGTAAAAGTATTCTGTTCGTCTGCTCCTGAAGATGAGCAATTACGTCATGAACTTGACAAACATTTAACAATATTGATGCGTGAAGGAATTATTGTTACGTGGTATAAACACATGATAATGCCAGGAGCGGAACCAGTAAAAGAAATTCGTAAGCATTTGGATGAAGCTGAGATTATTTTACTACTTATTAGCCCGGATTATATGGCATCAGAGTACTTACAAGAAGTCGAGATGAAACGTGCTCTAGAAAGACATAATGCAGGAGAAGCTCTTGTGCTACCTATTCTTTTACGCCCTACGGATAATTGGCAAACGGCCTTTTTTGAAGATATACAGGTATTGCCACACAACGGTAGACCGATAACTAAATGGCTAGAGCGGGATTATGCTTATGTTGAAGTTGTAGAAAGTATCCTAAATAAAATTAAAGAATTGGGTACTAAGCCTGTTTCAAGAACTGTATCTGCAAAGGAGCCTGTTGCCTTATCGTCTGTAAAAGAATCTGTAAGGCCCATTGAGGTTTATTGTCTGTATGCTCACCAAGATGAGCACCTTGCTCGTGTTCTGGAAATGCATCTAGCTCTATTGAAGCGAAGTGGATTTATTTCTAGCTGGAAAAGCCCCTATAGTAGTGTTAGTCCTGGAACCTGGGAAGAGGGTGAGTTGACTTATATGAATAATGCTCAAATTATTCTTCTGCTCATCAGCCCAGATTTCATAGCATCCGAGTCTTACAAGAGCATAGAAATGATGCGAGCTCTGGAAAGGCACCGAGCTGGAGAAGCTCGTGTGATACCTATAATCCTCCGTCCAACAGATTGGCAGTGGACACCCTTTGGCAAACTTCCTGCTCTCCCTATCGGTACCAAACCTGTAACAACTTGGCAGGATCAAGATGAAGCATTTTTATATATTACGAGAGGCATTCGTCAGGCAATTGAAGAAATCCGAGTAGCGTCTTCCTCTAGTAGGGTGGAGAAGCCTGAAGAGGCATCTTCTCGGCCTATCCAGTCATTCATTGCTGATTTATCGTTGCCTTCAATAGAGCCTGGAGGATATGTTGAAATTTTCTGCTGTTATGCTCAGGAAGATGAGTTTTTGCAAAAAGAACTTGAAAAGCAACTGAGGAGTTTAAGACAACAGGGACTTATCAGCGAGTGGTATAGCCGTAATATCGGTATGGAAACGGACTGGATGCATCACGTTGATCCCCATTTGAATACCGCTCAAATCATTCTGCTGTTGATAAGTCCGAATTTTATGGCTTCGGATTATACCTATGATAGTGCTGAAATGCAATGGATAATGAAAAGGCATGATGCAGGAGAATGTAGGATAATCCCCATACTTCTACGTCCAACGCAATGGGATTATGCACCTTTTAGCAAATTACAGCCATTGCCTCTCAACTCTAGACCTGTTACCAGTTGGCCCAATCGAGATGAAGCGTTTTTAGATATTGCTCACGGTATCCGTCAGGCTATCATATCAGCATTTGTTCGCGAGAAGGATACTGCGTACTCTGAAGCAGCTTTACAAGGAAGGGTTGATGTGAATGGTTTTGATGTGTTTCTCTGTTACAATGCTCAGGATAAGCGCATTGTGAAGCAAATTGGAGAACAACTGAAGAGTCAGGGAATTTTGCCCTGGCTGGATGACTGGGAAATGCTCTCTGGTTTAACTTGGCAGCACTTATTGGAAGAGCAGATAGAGAAGATAGGGTCAGTGGCAATGTTTATTGGGAAAGATGGCATAAGCCCTTGGCAACAAGAGGTGCTGGTATACTTTCAAAAAGAATTTCTGAGAGGCGGTATTCCTGTGATTCCAGTACTTCTAGCAGATGCTCCTGAAACACTGGAGATTCCAATTTTCCTTAGGAATAGAACGATGGTCGATTTCCGCAAGCAGGACCCTGATCCGATGAGGTATTTAGTTTGGGGTATAACTGGTAATCGACCACATCATGAAGCTGAAGATACTACCCTTCAAGGTAGGATTGTAGCTGGCAGTTTCGATGTGTTTCTTTGTTACAACGATAATGATATATCTGTCGTGGAACAAGTTGGAAGACGATTGAAAGAGCGTGGCATTTTGCCCTGGCTGGATGAGTGGGAATTGCAGCCAGGACTACCCTGGCAATCCCTTGTAGAACAGCAGATAGGACAGATACCATCGGCGGCGATGTTTATTGGCAAAGATGGCATAGGCTCCTGGCAACGAGAGATATTAAGGTATTTCCAGGGAGAATGGCTGAGGCGGATGTGCCCTGTAATTCCAGTATTTCTATCAGATGCTCCTCAAGAGATGCAAGTTCCTCTCTTTTTGAGAGAAAGGGAAGCCGTTGATTTCCGAAAGCAATATCCTGACCCAATGGAGCAATTAATCTTGGGGATTAAAGGAGGGAATCCATCTGTGCTTGACATTAAGGCTGCTGCAATCGAATTGGAGAAGCAATTTCAAGAGAATGATTATACTGGTAGCCTCCGTGAACCCCCATTGCGCCTTATTGAAGGAAGTATTCCTGTGGTGCTTTCGTGTCCCCATGCTGTGAAACACTATCGAGGAGGTCGTCGCGATCCTCAAGAAGCTGAAGTTTATACAGGTGCTTTAACTATACAGTTAGCATCGTTGACAAAGGCCCACGCATTGATCTTCGCACATACTTCCAAAGAAGACCCTAATTATGATGCTGGTGGAGAATATACGTCTCAACTCAAAGAGCTTGTTGTCAAGAGCCAAGCACGATTTGTTTTAGACATTCATGGGCTAGCTCAAAGTCGATCTACGCAAATCGGAGTGGGAACAGGATATGGTTACAATCTCTTAGGACAAGAGAAACTTATGGATGTACTGAGAAATGCACTAGAGAATGCCGGGTTCAGAATTGATGTAGATAATCGCGCATTTGCAGCATCAGGACCCAATACCATTAGCTCTTTTACTAGCAGGGAGCTAGGAATACCAGCGTTGCAAATCGAAATTCATAGAGAGTATCGCGATCCCAGACGTAAAGCGGATGAATATGCAAGATTACTTCATGCATTGAGTGAGGCAATCCGAGGAATAGTAGAGCTTCTTTGAAGCGGGGTGTGAGTGACAATCCGGCACCTTCGCAAGTTGGGACAACTGTGATCATCGTAAGCAATACCTCGTCTATTATCAACCTCGCAGCTATTGAGCAGTTCGAACTCCTCCATCATCTCTGTCGCACTACCATCCCCAGTCCCAAATATCCCTTGAAGCATTCCTCGTTTATTTCCACGGTGAAACAGTAATTTTTGTCATCACACCTCGACACCCCACCTCCAATATGCTACACTTGCCATAGAATAAGTAGGTAGGAGGGTCCTTGTTTGGCATGGCAGGTTCTTTTGACAACGTCATGAAGCGACTCATCGGCACCTATGGCGACCAATTTACGCAATGGTTAGATCCCGATGCAACTTTCATCCAATCGCTGAATATTGAATTGAAAAGTCAGCATATCCATGCCGATGCGTTGTTGCAAGTCAACAAACGAAAAAAACCGGGAATCTTGCATCTGGAGGTGCAAACCGAGAAAGACCCGGAGATGGGAAGACGCCTGTTAGAATACAACGTTCTCGCGTCACGGCAGTATGATCATCTGCCCGTCTCCTCATACGTCATCTATTTACGGGATGTCAAAGATGTTCCAGAGCCTCCCTACATTCGGAGGTTTCCCGATGAGCAAGGCCAAGAGGTCCACCGCTTTTACTACACGTCGATTGAGTTAGCGGATATTCCAGCTGAAGTCATCTTGCAGTCAGGTTTACTAGGCTTACTGCCTTTTGTGACCTTGACCAAGGGCGGCAAGGAGCCAGAAGTTGTGAAGACGATGATCGATCGTCTGGCAGAGGCAAAGAAATTTGACTTACTGACAATGGCGCAGGTGCTTGGTGGTTTAGTCTTCGAGGAAGAAAACGAACGCGAAGCGTTCAGAAGGAGATTTAGAATGTTTCAGAATGTTCTCCGAGAATCCTGGGCGTATCAGGAGATAGGACAGGAGTTCCTTGAGAAAGGTCGAGAAGAAGAACGCCATAGGCAACTTCAGACGCTTTTGAGCTTTTTGCAGATACGTTTTCCAGAGATGATGACTTTGGCGGAACAGCAAACCAAAAGCATCAAGGAGCCGGAGATTTTGCAAACTGTGATTACCAAGATGTTTATCGCTCAAACAGCTGAAGAAGCCAAACAGATTCTTCTTGACATAAACAAACAGTAACTCCAAACCGAACCCGACTGATAACTTTCTATTTTTGGAAAGTTATCAGTCGGGTTCGATTCACAACTCTTTCACCATCCATCTTTCATACTCATCCATCAAACAAGCACTACTTCACCGCAAAAGGCCTTCTCATGACCAATCACCATCCTCCCTCCTCACGATGCTCTTTGCTCACACCACTTCCCCCGTCAAACATCGCGTCCCACCACCTCCTTTGCAGCTTTCTCGCTGGCCTCACTACTATCCCCTGTCCTATCTGACTCATTAGACCCATTGACCTATTAGACCCATCTGACTTATCTGACCCATCTGACCCATTAGACCCAACTGTCCCAATTAGACGAGCACCAGCGCAAACAGCACCTTTGCGCTGGCAGTTTTGGATGTCCCAAATGTCCCAAGTCCCAAATGTCCCATCTCTTTGCACCCATCATACCCTGACTGATCATCTGGGCGAATCATTTCTTGCAGGACAGCCACACTGCCTACCATCGTTGAGAACCTGCGCGGGCGCAGCCGCGTATAGTAGTGATGACCCTTGCGGTCATCATGGCGTGGGGAACGCTCTCGTGAATTGGTTTGAAACCTTCCTTACTGGGAGAAAATCAACCAGTTTGGTAGCACAGATTTATATCCGGCAAGGATCGTCGGATCGTAGGTCACCCTCCAATCTATGATGTTTCCTGTTTCAGTCTCCACCTTGTAATACTCGAACCAGAGCACCATTTTAAGACGCGGGAACTGGGTCGTCAGGTTCGCTGCAAAGACCTGGTTTGCCCAACTCATCTTGATATCATAATTGGAGGCACCGTCAGTCCGATTGGGATTGTAAAGAGCTGAGGTTTCCGTGAGAACAAACGGCTTGTTGTGGCCAACCGCATAGGTAGCATAGAAATCAGGCACAGCCCGTTCATCACCGATGAGCCCGTTGTAGGTGCCAGTCAGGTCAGCAACGAACTTGCCCGCTTCTGGGAGCACGTTAGCACCCCACGGCCAGGAATTGCCCCAATGATAGTCTGTGAATCCAACCCAGTCGACGAAGGCGTCGCCGGGGTAGTAGGGACCATAGGGATCATCATCCATCGTCAGGACTCCATCGTGATTTGTATCTAATGTCTGAAAGTTAGGGGTACCGGGCTTAGGATTATATGCGCCCCCACTGAAAGGATAACCACCGCCGTAATTGGGTGCCCAGACCATAGCAGACTTAGGAGCACCCTGGTGAACAGCTTTAGCGACATTGCGAAAGGCGCTGACGTAGGCAGTTGGCTGTTGGCCCCAAGGATACCACGAACCATTCATTTCCTGAGCAAAACGCACAAAGATGTCAACACCACGGGCGTTATCGTTGGCAAGCACAGTAACCAGGTCACGAATGGCCGCTGAAGTGACCGCGTTAAGTCCTCCCATTGGCTCCAGGGTAAGCATGAGTTTTCCATGAACAGCAGCGATCTGATCGACCTCTTGTGACATTGCTAGCTTGTCGGTAGTGTTTAGTGGAAATGCGACGAAATCCCCGTACACCACTGGCGTCTTGCCCAAACGCGATGCATACGCCGCAGGCGTATCGACATCCCAAGACAGCTGGACACCATAGTATGCGTAGCCGTTGGGCGGAATCGCTATTGGGCTACTTACCGCGGCCTGGGCGTTGCCTGTAGATATTTGACAGACTGTTATCAGTAGACTGAAGAACGTTACTCTCAATACCAGCAGGACACACTTAGCAGGCTTCACATTGATCATAGAGCTTTTCCTCTCCTTCGCAGGAAGATATATTGATCACAACTGTCTACATTGTGCAGAACAGGTGAAAAACATTGAGCTATCTCGATATCGTGGAAATCTTTCCAAAGATATATTTCGTCATATTCTTTCCAAACTTGAGGGTCCAATAAAATGTAGGACACATGGCAAACCTGTAGCTACCTGGAAAGACCGCAATGCTGCTTTCCTGAATGTCGTGCAAGGTATTCGTCGAATTGTGCTCGATCTTGATGCATCAGTGGAAAATAACGTAGTGTCAGCAGCAACTTCAGCAGATAACAATTCAAGTAGAGGAGCATCTCATGAACCTTACGCCCCTAAACCACCAACAAACTTGACTCCCTTTCGACGTCATGTCTTAGAAGAGAAACTCAAAGAACTCCAGGGAACAGGGAAGCGTAGAAATGCCAGGAAGCAGCGTATCCAGCAGACTCTGGACTTCGAGGACGATCCTACGCGTATCATTCGCTATGAAGAGCAGATAAAGCAGGAGAATGAGGAGTTGGCGCAGTTGGAGAGTGAGATTGAGCAGATTGAACAGCAGTTGTAATAGCGTAAATTCGGAGTAGCATTGATGTTCGCAGTCCAACATCTACAACGGCAGCGCACAGAACTGCAAGAAGAATATGACTTGCTGAGCAGCACTATACGCAAGCTGCGAGAGAATCATGCCATCGAAACCGATCCGGCAGTGATGCATAAGTTGGAGTATCAGATACGAGAATATGAGGAGCGGCGGGATAGGATCGTGGTGAGGATTGAGGATTTGGATGCTAAAATTAACGTTTTGGACCATACGACGAATTTGTATCATGCGTTGTTGAAGCTGGATTACCGCTATCAGGTGGCTTTGTTTCGTAAGTTGCTGAGCAGGTCACAGGTGGGGACGTTTTTGATCTATGGAGAGGCGGATTATGGGCAACGCTGGCTGTTGAATCGGCTGATTCAGCAGGTGTCGTGCAGTACGGCGGGGAAGATTGTGCCGATCAATCTGATGTCGGTGGCACGGAAGTGGGGGCTGGACGCTTTGCATCGCGAGTTTAGACGGCAGCAGGGGCTGGCACGCACAGTGTCGCTGCAGGATGTGGTTGAGCAGGTGCATGGCTGGTGGCAGACGCAGACGGTCATTCTGATCTTTCACAACCTCAATGCGATGGGTGCAGAGCATGTGCAGGAGCTGATCCAGGGCTTTTGGAGGCCGTTGGTCGATAAAGCCATGAGTGAGCCATGTCCATCTCCCAATTACAGGCTGTTGGTGTTTCTGGTGGATAATGATGGCTCTATCGATACATGGCCGTTTGAGGTGGCGGAGCAGTTGGATGATAGCTGGCAGGCGTATATACCGGTCAAGCCGCCCAAGCTGGCCCCTATTCTGCATGAGGAGTTGATGACCTGGATTACGTATGAGGGCGAAAGGTTGCCACTCAAGCTACAGGTGGAAGAGATTCTCGCAAGACAGAAGGATGGTGTTCCGCAGTATGTCTTGGAGGAGATTTGCGAGCTGTGCGATTGTAACTGGTTTGAAAGGGAACATCTATGGATAAAGTATTAGCCGACGCTAACGCATATGTCTATACCGGTAAGGTACAGCCCAAACCGGGCGAACGCGACGCCATAGGCCGCCCTCTCGAACAGTATCTGCCCGGTGATGCCCTTGTTGAGGCCGTCAATCTTGCCATCTATCTTGAGCGGCCACTCTTGCTCAAAGGGGAGCCTGGCTCCGGTAAGACACGGCTGGCCCAGGCGGTAGCCTATAAGCTTGGCCTGCCGTATGAGGCATGGTACATCAAATCGACCAGTAAGGCGCGGGATGGGCTGTATGCGTATGATACGGTTGGCCGCTTACGCAACGCGCAATTGGCGGCGGTGCGGCGCGATTTCCAGCATGCCGACGATCCGGCCAAATATGTGCAGTTGGGGCCGTTGGGACGCGCCTTGAACAATGTGCAGCGCACGGTCATACTTATTGATGAGATTGATAAGGCGGATATCGATTTTCCCAATGACCTGCTGTTGGAACTGGATGAGAAACGCTTTCTGATCGAGGAGACGGGACAGGAGATCGCGGCGGATGTTGCTCCCATTGTCTTTATCACCAGCAACGAGGAGAAGGATTTGCCGGATGCCTTCCTGCGACGGTGTTTGTTCCACTATATTGAGTTTCCTGATCGCGCCCGGCTGGTAGAAATTGTGAATGCCCATATCGCTGATCTGCCGGAGCCGGTGGTTCAGGCTGCCATTGATCGCTTTCTGCGGCTGCGCGGGGAGATGCAGGGGAAGGGTGAGGCAGGTAAGAAGGTGAGTACGAGCGAGCTGATTGATTGGATGCGTGTGCTGCGCCGCTATCCCCAGGACGAGGTGATGCAGATGCTCAAAGGTCGGCTGCCCTATGCCGAAGTGTTGCTGAAGAACTGGGACGATCATCAACGCTATATTCTCTCGACAGCGTCAAGGACAGAGTAAGCCGTGAAAGTTGATGAGCTACCGCTACTAGACCTGTTTGCTCGTCTGCGCGAGGCGGATTTTCCGCTGGGGATAGACGATTACCAGTTGCTGCTGCGTGCCTTGCAAGGTGGCTTTGGTATTGGCGATGCAACTGCTCTGGCTCGTCTATGTCGCACCTTGTGGGTCAAGTCGGAGGATGATGCTCACCTGTTCGACTATCACTTTGAGCAGGTGATGGCAGAGGCGATGGTGAGCATGACACCAGTCGCAAGTTCAGAAGTGCCGGAAGAAGCTGAGGAAATTGACATAAGTAAGCGACCTACTCAGCCGTTGCAACAGCATCAAGCTACAGGTCCTATGCCAACGGTGACGGTAGAGCCGGTGTTGAAAGTGGAGGATGATGTACGTGTGGCGCAGGCCATGTCATCGGCAGCCAGGAGAGACGAGGGTGCATATAGTGCGTTTATTGCAACGGACGAGTATTTGCCGGTGACTCGGCGACAGATGAAGCGGTAGAACCCCACTATCCGGTGATCAAACATAAAACCCCCTTGCGTAGGCGAACTCTGGGTCGCTTGCCGAGAGGAGGCACGGACTCCGGTTGCTTCTTTGGCCGCCCTCGTCTCTTTGGTGGAACCCAGAGAGGCGGGGCGATCTGATACCGCAAGAGTTCGCAGATGCTCCAGACATGATCAGTCAGTCCAGCCGCCATGGCAGGGGGACAGGCAGATCCCAGATGCGACGGCTTACTCAATTCATGGTGCGGAAAACAGAAATTGTAGGAGCATCCAATCAGATACATGCCCGTCTCCAGGGCTTTGAGGCGACGAGCGGCGTGACGAGATTTGCGCGTCAAGCTGGCCAATCGCTCTCGGAAGGTGCCATTCAACCGTTCGATGAAAGCGGTGTTGAGGACTCTGCCGCCATGTGAGCTGTGAAGCAGTTTCTCCGCATGCTCGAGCAGGCCATGGGCTATCTGGCGGGTGATCTCGACGACCCGTTTTTTCTCCGTCCGCTTGATCACAGTGCCAATGTGTAACTCTGGCCAGACCTGCAAGCATGCTCGTCCAACCCCCTTGGTCAGCTTGACCTTCTCGCGGAACGCTCGACGGATACTGTTGGGGTAAGCGCTCCAGCCGTCGGTCAAGACGAGCAGGGGGCGCACGCAGGCCGCACATCGGCGCACGAGGCACGGAGCAGAGCATCGGCCAGGTGACGATCACGCGAGCCTTGGACCACTCAGGCCCTCCACAGCCGCGTCGAAACCATCATGGCCAATCCCATCCATGCAATCATTTTGCATCCTTTCACGCGGATGCGCATCGGCTTGAACATGCATCAGATCCAGCTTGCCTTGCTCGACCATCCCCTCATGCACTCGTTGACAGTGCGCTCCTGCTCGATCACGCCAATCGGCCACGGTTCGCTCATCCAAACCCAAGGCATGGACTATGGCTTGGACTGGACACCCATAGGTCAAGAGGGTCACGACGATCACAATCAGTTCCTCTGGTTTGCGCAACCCTTCAAACATCGTTGCCCGACGGCTACTGAACGTTTTTTGGCAGACCCTACAGCGATAGCGTTGCCGTTTGCGATCATGGATCCGAATATTGCCCTGTTCTCTTTGGCCTCTTGCACAACACGCCTCGTTCGGGCAAAATGCTTTCGACGTGTTCATTGGCTCTGGTGTACTCTTTTGCATAAGCACATCTTGCCATGAACCGTCACTTCTTTCAATCCTTGCTCATTCCACCGGATAGTGGGGTTCTACCTACGCATTGGGAGTTGTTGTTTATGAATGGTTAACGGGGACTTTGCCATTTCAAGGCTCGTCTGCTGTGGATATAGTTGTGCGGCATGTCAATGTGCTACCTTCTCCACCGGATACGATTAACCCGGCAATCTCAGCGAGTGTTGGATCGGTTGTGCTCAAAGCTCTGGCGAAACGTCCACAGGACCGCTATGTGAGCATTCATGGATTTGCTAACGCTTTGGAGCGAGCGTGGTTAGAGTCGTTGGGTCAGAAAGTGATAGCTGCTGCACCCTCTGCTTCAACAAGCGAAGGAGTATTTATCATCTACGTGCCTTCTGATGCTGAGTTTGTGGCACGTTTGAGAAGAGATCTTGAGCTCAGAGGGATCAGTATCTGGAGAGAAGCGGAAGAAGTACTCCCTGGCACTGCGGGCTGGGAAGAGGCTCAGAGAACAGCAATCCTCAATGCAGATGCAATACTATATATTGTCTCTCCTAATGTAAGGCGTTTTGCTTATGTTAACGACGGACTCGCTATAGCTCGGATGTATCAGCGACCGGTGTATCCAATATGGATAGCAGGAACACAGTGGATAGATGTGGTCCCTCTGAGTTTGCAATATATTGATGCTCGTGAGCCGACGCGCTATGAAGCAGTTGTGAACCAAATTGTCAGAGTGCTTGGAGGTGTTGCATCTGGATCGGACGAGGTGGTATTGAAACCAGAGCAGGAGCTGGAACTAACGGGGCAGACATCGACAACAACTCCATCTCCCTCTGCTCAAGCGATAGGAGAGGATAACAAGTCGCGTCTCGTGCCTGGGACGATCCTTGCAGAAAGATATCAGATTGAGAAAATGGTGGCGTTGGGAGGAATCGTGGCGGTCTATCGGGCCGTGGATATACGCTCTAGTCGGCCATACGCGGTCAAAGAGATCATCGATGAATTGCAGAGAGAGGAGGAACGTCGGCAGGCAGGAAAGCGGTTCCAGTTTGAGGCGAATTTGATGCTTAACTGGAGTCATCCCGGTATTCCGAGAGCGTATGATTTCTTTGAAAGAGGAAATAGACATTATCTGGTGATGGAGTGGATCGAGGGACGTACACTTAGCGAGATACTGGAGAAAGAGGGCAATGTTGCTGGTGTGAATGGAGCGCGAGGTGTGCCTGAGGCTCGCGCACGCAATTGGGCACAGCAGTTGTGTAGGGTGTTGAGCTATCTGCATCGCCAATCGCCGCCGATTGTCTTTCGTGCTCTCAAACCATCGAATGTGATGGTGACAGATCGCGAAGAGGTGAAGCTGGTTGATTTTGATATGGCACGTATCTTTCAGGCACAAGGGACTATTAACACGAACATCGGCTATCCTGCACCTGAGCAGGTGCAAGGTAGGCCAGAGCCACGTAGTGATATATATGCATTGGGAGCAACACTGTATCGTGTGCTGACACATTACGATATAGCGAAGAACACTCCTAATGTTTTTACGTTTCCGTCGCTTCGCACTTTGCGCCCGGATGTTTCTCCTGAGTTTGAGCAGGTGGTGATGAAGGCACTGGAGCCTGAAGTGGAGAAGCGTTGGGCGAGTGCTGAGGAAATGGAGAGAGCGATTGTGAAGGTGTTGCAGCCGAGTTACGCACCTCTCAGGGGAACGCTTCAGGAAATGGAGAGAACCGTTCTGCCGCAGCAAGGATCAACAGGAAATCAAGCAGTCTCTTTGAGGAATGCCCGTGTCTTGGTTGAGATCGATGGAAAAATTGTTGGTGAATATGTCCTGAATAAGCCCGTTGTAACTGTTGGACGTATTTCAAGCATTGATGTGCTGGTACCCAATCAACGCGTTTCACGCCTGCATGCTAAAATACTGTGGAGGAACGGGGCATGGATTCTTGAAGATGCGGATAGTTCGAATGGAATGATCCATCAGGGTACACGTGTTGAAAGCCTAGTGCTCAGGGATGGCGATAGAGTTTATCTCGCGCCAACGGTGGTGCTTTGGTATAGAGAAACATCGGCTTAGTGACATAGCTGGAAGGCATTGCCTCCTCTCTCGACACTCCACTTCCGATATGCTACACTTGCCTTAGAATAAGCAGGTAGGAGGGTTCTTGTTTGGCATGGCAGGTTCTTTTGACAACGTCATGAAGCGCCTCATTGGCACATATGGTGACCAATTTACTCACTGGTTAGATCCCGATGCAACTTTCATCCAACCACTCAACATTGAATTGAAGAGTCAGCAGATCCATGCCGATGCCTTGTTGCAAGTCACCAAACGAAAAAAGCCGGGCATCTTGCATCTGGAGGTGCAAACCGCCAAAGACCCGGACATGGGAATACGCCTGTTAGAATACAATGTGCTGGCATCACGGCAGTACGATCATCTTCCCGTCTCTTCATACGTCATCTATTTACGGGACGTCCAAGATGTGCCAGAGCCTCCCTACATTCGGAGGTTTCCTGATGAGCAAGGCCAAGAGGTCCACCGCTTTTTCTATACGTCGATCAAGTTAGCCGATATTCCAGCTGAAGTCATCTTACAGTCCGGTTTACTAGGCTTACTACCTTTTGTGACCTTGACCAAGGGCGGGAAAAAGCCCAAGGTGGTGAAGACGATGATCGAGCAGTTGGCAGAGAGAAAGGCATTTGACTTACTCATGATGGCGCAGGTGCTTGGCGGTTTAGTCTTCGAGGAAGAAAACGAACGCGAAGCGTTCAGAAGGAGGTTTAGAATGTTTCAGAATGTTCTGCGAGAGTCCTGGGTGTATCAAGAGATCGGACAGGAGTTCCTTGAAGAGGGAGAAATAGTAGGTCTGCGTAAAGCTCTTATGCGCTTCCTACAACTACGTTTTCCAGAGGTGATGACTTTAGCAGCCCAACAGACAAAGAGCATCAATGATCCAGAGATCATCCAAACTCTCCTCGACAGGATGTTTACTGCTCAAACAACAGAAGAAGCCAAACGGATACTTCTTGACATAAACAAGCAATAACTCCAAACTGACTTGGGCAGGCTAGTGCATTTGCTGGGAGGAGCCAGTTGGAGTTTCAGCGGCTCCTCGCCAATCGCCAGATTCCCGTCCCTTATGATGTGCAGGAGTTCAGAGATGATTTGGACACCCTTCGCAAGTTGGGGCACAGTGGTCATCGTGAGCAATACCTCACCTCTTCTCAACCTCGCAGCTCTGTCGCGCCCCACCACCTCCTTTGCATCTTTCTCGCTGATCTCACTGCTCTCCCCTGTCCCATGTGTCCCATCAGACCCATTAGACCCATTAGACCCATTGACCTATCGGACTCATCGGACTCATCAGACCTATTAGACCCATCAGACCCAACTGTCCCAATTAGACGAGTACCAGCGCAAACAGCACTTTTGCGCTGGCAGCTTTGGATGTCCCAAATGTCCCAAGTGTCCCGCAACAAGACGAAGAGCGTCTCCTTCATACTATATTTAATAACCATCAAATACACCAGAGGTAATATTATGAGGAAGGCGGAGAGGTCCCCGCTTTTCCTACACGTCGATCAGGTTAGGGGATATTCCGGCGGAGGTTATTCTTGAGTCAGGATTGCCCGGCTTACTGCAGTGTTGAGACGGAAGTGTTCGTTTTCTGTGTCAAGACTGCAAATCTCGCGCCTGGCTACGTCTATTTATTAGGTATATATGAGCTTGCCTGCAACAATGAGATTAGGAGAGAAGATCATGAAGCGTTTTCTCAAGGCACCTATGTTTTCGTGTGTCGTCGTTGCCCTGTTTGCCGTTCTGCTTCTAAAAGGAGGAGTAGCAGTGGCTGCACCGATGCAGAGCTATGGCACCCATAGCATCGATGCGGGGGCACCCCCATTCAAAGCCCTGAACGCAGTGGTGGAAGTCTCTGCTCGTGACATCTGGGCCGTCGGAACCTCCTTTAACCTGAGCAATCCCGTTGAACAGACGCTCATTGAGCACTGGGATGGCACTGCATGGAGCATCGTTGCCAGTCCTAACCCAACAACGACTAACGACACTATCCTCAACGGGGTAGCTGAGGTCTCTGCCAACAATGTCTGGGCCGTGGGAGGCTCTCCCTCTAGCACCGGCACATTGGTTGAGCACTGGAATGGGAAGCAGTGGAGTATTGTTCCTAGTGCCAATCCGGCAGGGAGTACTGGCGGTTTTCTGGATGCTGTCACCGAGGTCTCCGCCAGGGATATTTGGGCCGTGGGAACCTCTAACGAGAGCAGTGGCAGTGGACAAACATTGACTGAGCACTGGAATGGGAGAAACTGGACTCTTGTTCCTAGCCCTCACCCGGCAGGGGCGACCGCTAGTTTTCTCAACGCAGTTACCGCAATCTCTCCTCGCGACATCTGGGCCGTCGGAGACTCGTTCTCGTCCAGCAGTGGTACCTTCTCTGAGCAGTCCCTGATAGAGCATTGGAATGGGAAGCAGTGGAGTATCGTTGCCAGTCCTAACCCGACGGGGTCGAGCGATACAGTCCTCAACGGAGTGGCCGAGGTCTCTGCTCATGAGATCTGGGCCGTGGGTAGCAGCTCCGGACAAACCCTGACCGAACACTGGGATGGGAAGCAGTGGAGCATTGTTCCCAGCCCCAACCAATCTTCGCGAGACCTATTCAAAGGAGTAACGGAGATCTCGGCCCACAACGTCTGGGCCGTGGGAGGCTACTTCATTACTGTCGGCGACACAGCCATCGAGCAGACCTTGATCGAGCATTGGGATGGCACAAGGTGGAGCATCGTCCCCAGCCCCAACGCCCCAGGTTCTACGAACAATTCCCTCAATGGTGTAGAGGAAGTTTCTACCCGCAGCATCTGGACTGTGGGAGTCTTCTTCACCAGCACCAGTGGTGGCTTGCCATTGATCGAACACTGGAACGGCGTGCGGTGGAGCATCGTCCCTGGTGCCGACTAATCGCATCCCTTCACTTACACCAACGCACGCATAGGGTTTTTATATGAAAATGCAGCCTCACATAGGAGTTGTGGCCCCTGTTGAAGGTGTAGCGGTGGCATGCATTGTGCTTTGCCAGGAGGGAGGTATTGCTGGATTGACTTGTAGACGTATTAGAAATCCTACGCTCACTCTCATAATGATGTGCTTGCCTCGTTCCTGGAACACGAGGATCAAGTTCTTGAAAGATTCTACCTATGATTATATCGTAGTGTTCGCTCTTTCATAAAAGATGCACATCAAGGCATTGACATATAACTTTTTTTATGCTATTGTTGGAGAAAGCGAGCTTACCTATGTTACTCGTTATTCCTTGGAGGTGCTATGTCGGGGGATATAGTGAAGTCTGAGGATAGGTGGATGGCTGCCAGACTCAATACGTCAAATTGTGCTATATCATTGATCCCTATATATGAAGGAATGGTGGCATCCTCCTTTCTGTGTGCTTTGCCCGCTTATTCACACTATTTGTCTACCAGAAAGGAACATCATGATGAAGCACTTCTCCCCTGGTAACCTGTTTCGGCGAAGGATTGTGATCCCCTTTATTCTCATTGCCATCGCGATCAGTGTTTTGCCGGCAGTCGCTAGCCATGCATTCGCTGCTAGTGCTCACACAAGTTCCGTCTCTCATGCCACGCTCAAACCCATGTTCAGGCAGCACTTTAAGTTTCTACAAGCCGCTGTAACTCCTCCTACCGATGCTCAGTGTCGCGCCAAAGTTGGTGTGCCGTGTTACAGTCCACAAGAAATGCGCAAGGCTTATGACGTAACGCCTCTACTCAAGGCGGGCAATACTGGCAAGGGCCAGTCGATTGTGATTATCGACTCGTTTGGTAGCCCGACCATCGGTCAGGATCTCAAAACCTTCGATGCTGGTTATGGACTGCCCGATCCTCCATCTTTGAAAGTCGTTGCCCCGCTAGGCACAATAGCTTTTAATCCGAATAATTCAGATATGGTCGGATGGGCTGTCGAGACTTCTCTGGATGTTGAGTGGGCGCATGCTATGGCACCTGATGCCAATATCGTCTTGATGACCAGCCCCGTCTCTGAGACGCAAGGTGTACAGGGTATGTTCGAATTCCTGTATCTGGAAAAGTATGCAGTCAGTCATAATCTGGGCAAGATTGTTTCTCAGAGCTGGGGTACAACTGAAAACACGCTCTTTACTCCTGGTGGCAGACAGGTTCTTAATCAGTTCAATAACTTTTACAAGCAAGCGACTACGGAAGATGGCGTAACCTTCTTCGCCTCAGCAGGTGATGGTGGCACTGGTAATCCCGATATCAACGGCAACATTTATCCTTTCCCCACGGTTGGTTTTCCTGCATCTTCGCCTTATGTTACAGCCGTTGGTGGCACGAGTCTCTATGCTACGACCACTGGTACCTATCAATCTGAGACGGTCTGGGATGAAGTTGCGCAGGGCGCCGGCGCAACTGGTGGTGGTATCAGCCAGTACTTCAGTGAGCCTTCTTATGAGCAGAAAAATCTCCCGAGTTCAGTTCAGAAGGAGTTGAAAGGTCATCGGGGTCTTCCTGATATCTCCTGGAATGCCGATCCCCTTACCTCCATTCTGGTCTACATTAGTTTTATCCCTAATGGAGTTGGCTATTACTTCATCGGTGGCACAAGCGAAGGTTCACCACAGTGGGCTGGCGTGATCGCTGATATCAATCAACTAGCAGGCCATCCTGTTGGTTTCATCAACCCTGCCCTTTACAGCCTCGGCAATAGCAATGAGTACGCAAGCACCTTCCATGACATCACTGTTGGGAACAATGGCTACAACGGTATTCCAGGATACGACGCGACTTCTGGTTGGGATCTCGCGACTGGTTGGGGTACTCCGAAAGTTGCTGCTCTTGCGAAAGAGCTAACCGATTAAATACCCTCATGATGGCGGCCTCGGCCCCATGATGAGCGCAAGGGTCAATCCATTTCAATTAGGCCGTTTTGCGAGTCAAACGAAGCCGATTCAAGAGTGTCATCCTGAGCGGAGCGAAGGATGACAAAGCGAGATGGTCTCGTATTTGAAATGGATTGGCCACAAGGGCCCTATACCTGTCTCCCAGACAGGATACCCCCGCCCCTACGCGAGACCAGTTTCCAAGCGGTTTCCCCAAAAATCTACTCCTGAGAGGGTACCCACTAGGGGTACCTTTGTATGTCTCCTTGTAGGTATCCTTCTCATGCCAACCGCCACCAAATCATAGGAAATTTGGAATATTTGTTCTAAAAACACTTGATTTTTCGTTCTGTCCAGTATATACTCTGTTTTAGAACAAATATTCAAGGAAGCGGTGAAAAAAACTCTCAGAGAGGACGGTAAGAATGTGGAACAGAAACGGATGCAGCAGCCAGTCAAGAAGGCTACTGCGCAATATGTGCGGGTAAAGCACACCAACGTTGATGAGGCACTTGAGATGGAGGACGAGGAGTATGATGATGTCTGGCCACCTCGCATGTCGAGTAGTGTGCGTCGTTATCAGGATAGGGCCGATGTGAGAGCAGAGGCAGGACGGACTATGGCGGATGTGCAGCCGTTGAGGGGCCAAAGGACGTATCATACTCATACGACGGGGGTGTATTCAGCAATTCCTCCCCGACGTACAGCAACCCAAAGCAGCCTGCCTGCGGTACAGCCCAATCGGCGTCGTGTAGCAGAACCAGATGTGCTACCCGAACGCTATAGCGATGAATTGCAACTGGCAGGTGAGCAGCAGAGGCCGCGTATGCACTGGTTGGTGCTGGTTGGCTTAACTATGTTCATCATGGCTGTAGGCTGGATGGGCTTGATCACACTAGCAAATTGGTGGCATGTTACCCAGGATGATTGGCATTATGGACGTCCCCGTACTTATCAAACTGACGCTGTGGTTGGTCACAATGATTCACCTGCCAACCCCAGCCATTTTATCGCTTTGAACTTAAATCGTCATATCCAGGTGATCGAGTTTCCAGGGGGCGATACCTCGAAGGCCAAAATCTATGTTGGCCCTACATTAATTGGTCCTGGACAAGACCTGGCGGTTGTTACGCTGAGCTTTAAAGATGTCAATGGTGATGGGAAGCCTGATATGGTTATCAATATTGAGGATAGCCATTTTGTATTCATCAATGACAATGGGCAGTACCGGCCTGCACGGCCCGGCGAAAGTATTCAACTTTAAGGGAGATGTAGGAAGCAACTTGAGCTTGCAAGACAGGTTGCTTCTTACATCTCCCTTAAAGTTGAGGAGAGAACTGATTATCTGATCGAAGCTATTTCCATTTCATCGGTATCATAGCGGCCAGTCTTAACTGGCTGAGCTATAGGTGGTGACGCTATCACATGCACCATCATTGGTGCGGGGGTAACAGGAAAAGTGGAAGGGGGTATGCCCTTTTGTTCTGGTTGCTCACGCTTTATGCCATATGGATAAAATGCCAATACTGCGAAAATAACCATCCATACCAGAAGTAACCCAAGCATGCTCCAGATGACAAGAACTTGAGTGTTTGCCAGGGTGGTTGATGCATCCATGAATACGTCCTCTTTCAAAATCCATTTGAATGATGAATTGGATAATTAAACAAGCTTTTGGTGGTATACATACATATGTGTTTTGATACATCTCTGTACTATATTAGACGAATGAAACAGACGCTATTAACGAACGCCTGTTACATATGATTACTACTATTGTACATACAGAGACAACAAGCGAGAGGTATTCTCCGTATTACAAATGATGATAAAGTAGCCAAAAAAGCTTCAAGGGAAGAGGGAAGTGTGAGGATTACCTGTCCCCAAGCAGGGTCCTTTGCACTCCGGCAGGGGAGAGAGTTCCTTGCGCCTCTGTCTCTGAGTCGATGATCAGTAGAAATCTCTCTTGTGTTTTTGGCTAAAACCTGTCACAATGGTTAAAGCGTAATAGCTTTTAGGAATATGTCACATACATAAGGAATAAATAGCTATGGAACGAGTGAATTGGCAACGTGCGCGGGATATACTTATCAGTATTATCTGTATTGGAATTATTCTCTGGTATGCCTGGAACCTTCTGCTGGGTCAATTCGTGCATGCTCTGGCCCTATTGCTTCTTTCAATGGCCGTTGCTTTCTTAATGACTCCTGCGGTGAACTTTTTGCACATGCAAGGTGTGCCGCGTATCCTTGCCTGTCTCGTGATGTATGTAATCATTCTAGCTGCCTTAGTTGGATTAAGTTATGCACTGATCACCTCGCTTATTCGACAGGTGTTGACCTTCCAGGAGACGGTAATCAATTTCTTTAATGCTCTGCCGGATCAGTACACCTCGTTTATAAATTTTCTGATTCATAACGGTTTGCCAGCGACAAGCATTGATGATGCAATTAATCAGGTGAGAAGCCAGGCGGTGAGTTTTGCACAAACCACGGCAAGCAACGTTTTAAATATCGCCCTTATCATTACCAATATATTCATAGATATCCTGCTGATTACGGTAATGAGCTTTTATCTTACATTGGATGGAAAGCGAGTGCGTGATAACATTGTGCATCTGGCGCCCGACTCCTGGGCGCCCAACGTGCGTTTGTTTGAGGATGCCTTGAATCGTGTAGTGGGAAACTATATTCGTGGGCAGTTGACGCTAGCAGTCATCATTGGCGTGCTGGCAGGCAGTGGCTGTTTCTTCCTGGGTCTGCCCGGCTATGCACTGATCATCGGTGTGCTGGCTTTTCTGTTTGAAACGATTCCAATGGTAGGGCCTGCACTAGCTTCCATTCCTGCCATCTTATTGTCATTGCTGCTGCCGGCTGCCTTTCCACGGACACTCTATATTGCTATCTACTTTGTGATCGTGCAGATGATCGAGAGCAACATCCTTGGCCCACGTATTGTTGGTCATGCCGTCGGGCTACATCCCGTAGCCTCAATTCTCGCTTTGATTATAGGCGCACAATTGTTTGGTGCCTTTGGTGCGTTGCTGGCGACGCCGATTGTGGCTGCTGCCTGGGTGGTGGTGGCTAGTCTCTATCATTCCGCTCGTGGTGAGACTGCTGATCAGATGCTGGCACAGAAACGTACAGGCTGGACTATTCATCCGCGTAATTTTTTGAGGAAAAGAAAAACGTCTTCGGTGGATACGCATGATGATGAGCTACATGTAGAAGAGCTACAAGAGACACATACACCGGGAGATATAATCGCTTCTATCAAAGGCCCCTCGATCAGTCCAATGCCTGCTAAGCATATTGAACTGCTACGTCCTATTCCCGACACGAAAGAACCTCCATCGAAAGTGAGTGAACCAAAGAATACTATAAAGACCAACAAAGAACTCGAGCCATGACATGATCATAGCTTGAGTTCCCTGTTGGTATCTGGTCCAGGCTGTACTAGCGGGTAGAGCCTAGCGCATTGCGTAGAGCGTCTTCCCCGTCGGGGTTGACCAGTGCGTATACCTCGTCATTGGCCAAAATCTGTGTCTCAGCAGTAGGGAAGATATATTCTTTGTCGCGGATGATGAGGGCGATATTGCCGCTGCGTGGCAGGTTAATGGCACTGAGCGTCTTCCCCACAATGGGGGAATCGGTTGGCACACGAACCTCCATAATTTCCAGTCCTGCCCTGCGCAGGGTCATCAGCGAGACAAAGGGCGTTCCTGGTAGCTCGGCTTCAATTAATGAGAGAATGGCTCGAGTGGGGCTGACGGTGATATCGATGCCTAACCTCTGAAAAATATGCTCATTCTTGGGGTTGTTCAGGCGGGCTATGGTACGGTTCACTTTGAAACGCTTCTTTGCCATCTGGCAGATGACCAGATTATCGTCATCCTCACCGGTTACAGCGATCACGACATCAGCGCGGTTTGCTCCCACCTCATCCATCGTGCGAGCCTCACATGCATCGCCGCGCACCACTGCTTGGCCTAACTCGTCGCTGAGTGATTGAAAACGTCTGATTTCTTTTTCTAGTAAAAGGACTTCGTGGCCCTGACTCAATAAGCTTCTGGTCAGATAGTAGCCAATGTCGCCCCCGCCACCAACAATAATATACATACGTCCACCTCTTTCTCGTCTCTTGCTTTGTATCTATACTACTTATTAGCTTTGGTAAGAGTATCGAACAACATCTGTGCGCCGATCTTTGTTGGACAGAAAGTCTCAAGTCCCAGTTCGCTATAAGTGCTTTCGCGAATTGGGTCATAAATACGACAGATGACCTTCTTCACATTGAAAATCTCTTTAGCAATCTGGCTAGCCATAATGTTGCGATTATCGCCGTTTGTCACGGCAATAAAGGCGTCAGCATCCTTAATACCTGCTCGCATCAGGATTTCCTCGTCAACGCCATTGCCGATGAGCGTCTCTCCACTAAATCTGGTATCTAACCGGCGGAAAGAATCGCTGCTGTAGTCGACAACTAAAACCTGGTGTCCTGCCTTATCCAACATGTTTGCCAGTGTTGCGCCAACACGGCCACACCCCAGAATCACAACTTTCACTGTTTGCCTCCTAATGGTCGAGAGAACCAACGTGCATTTTCTGTAAGCCTTATGCGGCATATGAGAATCAACCCGCTTAGATGCTATTATAGCACTCTCTTTATGTGCGTTGCATCCAAGCAGAAATCATGGGGGGTGCATGCAATTTTTGCAGAAAGAGGACAACCGCGGCATGGCCACATGATGACCGCAAGGGTCATCACTACTATATACACCTGCATCGGCCTGTGAAGCCGTCGTATATAGTAGTGATGACCCTTGCGGTCATCATGTGGGCCGTCATCATGTTTTGCAAAAATCACTACTTACCAGTAGGCGTGTCTTCTGTATCGGCAGGGCTGTATGGTACAAATATGCCGTTAACCAATAGAAAGAAACCTGGGAGCGTGGCTGTCTTTCTACTGGCAAACATGCGCTTGCGCTTGAGTCGGTACAGTACTTGTCTCTGGCCTGCTATCTGCGCATGCCCGACCCGTCGGGCGGTACCGCAGATCTGATCCGGAGTCTCCTGTAATGCTATCGGAAAACGGATCAGATCCAACAAAGGTCCTGATGGCATATTGACCGTAGCGGGAACATAGACTGGTTGCCCCTCTTTAAACCCTTTCTCTTGAGGTGGCGGCTTGTTGTTCATTATCTATGTTTCTCTCCAGAGAGGGATTACTGGCCTATCCTGAGAACCCTATTGTACATGTGCTGTCCTATTCCTTTCACCGGAAAATACTTAAAGAAATATTTATGTATTAGATAAAGTAAATCTACAGATATGTTAGACGGGTGTTTTCCAGAAAAGTCACCCAGGAATTGCATCTGTTATAGGGAGCATCTTATAATCAAACGCATAGAACAGGAGATATTGATGGTTAAGTTGCTTCGATCCTCACGTCGCTATACGTTGCGAGAACTTGGGGCTGCACATGCACAACAATGGGATCAGTTTATGCAGACGCATCCCTATGGTCACTTTTTACAAAGTTGGGGTTGGGGAGAACTTAAGGCTAGTTTTGGTTGGACTCCTCTTCGTCTGGCACTTTATGCCGAAGAGAAGGAGCAGATTGTTGCTGCTGCGCAGGTTTTATGTCGCACTGCTCCCCATCTGCCGCTGCGAGCCGGTCATCTAGCCTATATTCCCAAAGGGCCGGTGATCGACTGGCCTCAACCTCTGCTGTGCAAGCCATTCTTCGACCAACTTCATGCCTATCTCTACAAACAGGGTGCCCTGGCACTGCGCATAGAACCAGGACAAACGCTGCATATCGCCAATGATGGCGATATGGGGCCTTGTCTGGCCTCAACTTTCTTGCAGCCCGTGCCAGCTATTCAACCTGTCCGTACCATTGTCCTAAACTTGAGCTTGGACGAAACTACGTTGCTGGCACGTATGAAGGAGAAGTGGCGGTACAATGTGCGCCTGGCTGAACGCAAGGGAGTCACTGTGCGAGCCGCGCAGACGGCTGAGGATGTGCAGGCATGGTATGCGCTCATGCAAACGACGAGTGAACGGGATCACTTCGGTGTCCATACGCTGGGCTATTATCTACAAGCGTGGCGCATCTTTGTGCCGCGGAGGCAGGCGTGCCTGCTGCTGGCCGAATACCATGGTCAGCTCCTTGCGGGCATCTTTGTTGGACTATTTGCTCGCCAGGGTATCTATCTCTATGGGGCTTCGGGCAACGAGCAGCGCAACCTGATGCCCAATTATCTTTTACAATGGGAGGCCATACGTTGGGCAAAGCGAGAGGGGGCAACAGAGTATGACCTCTGGGGTATTCCACCGACAGATAATGAAGATGAAGCCATGGCTGGCGTCTATCGTTTCAAACGCGGTTGGGGAGGCGAAGTTGTGCGCTTTGTGGGCTGTTATGAACATGTCTATCGTCGGCGACGTATGAAACTGGCACGCAAGTATTTACCTTCTTCATAGCGAATCCTCCATTCATTCTGATGAGATATATGCCGATAGACAACGGTAGAGAGACTATTTGGTAAGAATGAATGGAGGATACGATGCGACGACGAACACTATTGACTTTGCTCCTGCTGTTAGTATTGGCGGGCATAACAACCGCCTTTTATCTTCAGAGTACACATAGAGCTTTTTCCTATTTCCAGACAAATGCGACTACTACGTCTGGAAATAGCAATGCGACCTATATCTATTACACGCTTAAGCAGTCCAGTGGTTTTGTGCTGGCCCGTGCTCCCAAAGGGAATAATGGTCAGCCTCTTAGCACGCCTCAAACGGTTGCCCAATTCAGTGATGGATTTGGCCAGTTAGAGTCGGATAGTGTGCTGAGCATGCAACTCTCGCCCGATGGTCGCTATCTGGCAATTGATGGTACTCGCGACCATGGGGAACAGGTCTGGGTGTATGCTACGCAACAGATGAGCCTCAAATTGCTTCCCCCTGCGGTGCTGGGAAACTTCCTGAACTGGATACCCGGACAGGGTAGCCATAGTTTTCTCTATCGCCCAATGCTTCCATTAGGACCAGACGCGCCTATGGATGGCAGTAGCTGGAATCCTGGCTTGTGGGTCGTTGATGCAGCCACAGGTACACATCGCAACATTGATATTGCTGTTCCTTCGGCCTACTTGATCGACGCTGCCGCTTCACCTGATGGCTCACATATTGTCTATTCAACTACTGCTGGTCTGGGTATGGGTAGTGATACCTGGCTGATGAACAGCGATGGCAGCAGTGTTACCCATCTTTTCCGCAATACCGGTACCACGCAGTCAATTGCTGCCCTCTTTAAGTGGTCACCTGATGGCAAAACTATCGCTTATGAGCGGCTTGCGGATAGCTCAACCCCCTTTCTCCCTGCCGGTTTATGGATCATGAATGCGGTTGGTGGTCAACAAATGCATCTAGCTGATGCCGATGGGGGTCATGGCTATGCACCAGCATGGTCACCGGATGGCCGCAAAATCGCTTTTGTGATGCGTACTAATACCAGCGATCTCCTGGCGAATATGCAGATGCAAGCTTTACAGTCTGCTATTGCCGTCGTTGATGTTCCTACCAGCCGTTCCTGGGTTGTAGCCTCGGCCACTCAGACCGGGATGCAGCTCAACTATAACCCGGTCTGGTCAGCTGATAGCACCAGCATCACCTTTACTGCTTCTAATCCGGTCAATGCGGTCCTTGGTGGCTCACCGCGCTACTGGTCTGCTCGCGCTCTTGGCTCACAAATGCAACCATCGGTGTTACCGCTTACCCCATCCATGTCCCATGTGATTGCAGGCTCATAACATGCCCTACACAGGCAGAGTTTTTTGAGGAAAGATAGAAACGGATCTGCGCGCAGACCCTTATAGACTCTCGTGAGATGGGAACGGGTGGTGTGTCGAATAGAAACGAAAGAAATTAACCTTATGAAACGTAGATTGCTTATAGCCATATCATTTATCATATTGATAAGTGTGCTAGGGACAATGCTTGGCCTTACCTTTAGCCTGATACCTGTTTCATTGGTGCAGAACACTCCTGGACATAAAAGTGCCGTACAGTCGGCCTCGTTAATGCAGACGAATACCGCTCCGACCCCGTTTATGCATCGCCCGTATTATGGGAGTCAGACCATACTGCAACGCACGACATCGTTTGTTGATCATGATCGTCCATGGTATGACAATGATGGTACCTTTGTGCGCTACGATGGGGCGAAATGGACGAATGCTAGCATTGGTTCGTGTATAGGTGGAGTTAACTGCTATGATGGGCACAATGGCTACGATCTGAATTTGCGATTTGAGCCAGTGTTGAGTACCGCCGCCGGAACCGTTATTCGTGCAGGCTGGTACAATCCCTATGATCATCAGAGTTCGCTGGGTCTGTGGGCAGCGGTTGATCATGGCAATGGGTATGTGACAGCCTATGGACATATGAGTGCCCTGACGGTTGCTATTGGCGACAAGATTGGAACGCAATGGCAGGTTGGCACCAGTGGTACGACCGGTTCATCAACGGGGCCACATCTACATATGGCTACCTATTATCTGCCGAACTGGAATGCGACCGATCCCTTTGGCTGGAGTGGGAACTATGCTGATCCCAATGTAGTACCTGATAACTACCTGTGGGTCGATAACCCTGGGACAGGTTATACTATTCCTAATTTGAGTGGGAATGGCAGTGCCGTGTATCCAGGAGCAACGCTGATCGATGATGGAAGTACCGGTTGGAGCAGCACCGGTAGCTGGACTTCAGATAGTTCATCTACTGATATTCAAGGCAACTTGCATTGGACGTCAACAACCAGTGGCTCGGCTACCGCTACTGCTACCTGGCAGCCACGTATACCGGCGGATGGGTATTATGAAGTGGGTGTGTTCGTCAACGATAATCATGCTAGCAGTAGTTGGGCACCGTATACTGTCTATAGTGCTGATCCTAATCATGCAGGGGTAGAGGTGGGCCATAACGTCTATGTGGACGAGTCCCATATTGGTTCTTTCCAGGGACCGTTTAACTGGCAAACAACGGGCCCACAGTGGATTAGCCTGGGTACGTACTACTTCCGTGCCTCAATGAATGGGCGGGTGGTCCTGAGCAATGCCACAGGTGAGAACGGTCTACAAATCTCCGCTGATGGAGCCGAGTTTGTGCCTACCTCACAGCAAACCACACCGCCTCCAACACCTGCACCTGTCTATGGTTTTGTCATCACCAGCGACGGCACGCCGACGGTGATGTTACCGAGCAGTACGACCAGCGTGCATATGACTTTCAAAAATACGAGCAACTTTACGTGGAAGGCGACGGGTACGGGTGCTGTGCAGGTACTTTATCGCTGGCTCAATGCCCAGAAACAGGTGGTAGCTACTGGTAGCCCGCTCGCTTTGCCTCAAGATGTTAGTGTCAATAGCTCTGTCAATCTGACCGTTCCGGTCCAAACACCTGCCCAGTCAGGTACATATACCCTGCAATGGGATATGCAGCAAAGTCCAAAAATCTTCTCTCAGCAGGGTGTCCAGGTGCCGGGCGATATAGTGAATGTTGCTCGCTATGCTGAGGTCTTTGCTCCATCGCCTTTACCGACAACCTTGACGCCAGGAGCAACCGTCCAGATTAGTATCAATGTGCAAAATAAGGGATCCATGACATGGCCTGCCGGCGGCAGTACAGCGGTTACGCTGACCTATAACTGGCTGGATATGGCTGGTCATACCATTGGTGCTCCTGTTGTTATGCCTGGCAGTACTGGTACCTTACCCGGCGATGTGGCTACCAATGATAGTGTTACGATACCGCTTACACTGCATACGCCGGTGCTAGCAGGAAGTTACCAACTTGTCTATGATCTGCAACAACAGGGCATCTCTTTTGCCTCACAGGGAGCTACGCCGCTGAAGCAAACGATCACGATTACGCCCAATCTGCCCAGAGTCTACTACTTTGCCGAGGGCTATACCGGTAGTGGCACAACAGAATACCTGTCGCTAACCAATCCGTCGGCCAGCGCGGCTACCGTCACTATCACTTTCCTGTATGCCAATGCTGCTCCATGGAGTCATACCTATGTCGTTCCGGCGCAGGCGCATAGCGTCCTGAACATCAATGCGGAGGTCGGCGCTAATCAAGCGGTCAGTATGATCGTGCAAGGTAACCAGCCTTTTGTGGCTGAGCGCACGATGTATACGCAAAGCGGAACATTTGTGGCTGCTTCGGACGCTGTTGGCTCGTCTGTGCTGAGTACCAACTGGTACTTTGCCGAAGGGAATACCACCTTTGGTTGGAATACCCTGCTGGCAGTGATGAACCCTGGAACGCAACCGGCCACGATCAGAATCTCCTACCTGCTTGGGAGTCGTGCTACTGCTGCGCCGCTTGGTACAAGTCGTGGCTTCTATACCGTTCCTCCCCTTTCACGTGCTACTATAGTGCTCAATAATGTGATGCCCAATGCACAGTTTGGCATGTCCATCACATCCACCAATCCCGTGCTGATCGAGCGACCGGAGTACCTTGTGCTGAGTACCTTGCGTGGTGGTAATACCGTGATCGGTGCTACCGCTCCTCAAACAACATGGTACTTTGCGGGTGGCAATACGGCTCCGGGCTTTACTGAACGGCTCGTTCTTGCCAATCCCGAGGCCAGTACGGCCAGTGTACAGATAAGCTACCTGACGACGAATGGGCAGAGGCTTTCTCAGAATGTGCTTGTCCCTGGTTTTAGTCGTATCGACGTGAATGTGAATAGCGTGGTGAAAACCGGTTTGCATGCTAGCGTGATTACGGCCAGTCAGCCCATCGTAGCCGAGCGGCAAGATTTCTTCTCAACGAATGTCAATGGAACTGTGGCAGGTAGTACAACGAGTATGGGTAGTAGCGGCACACATACGAGTTGGTACATGGCGCAAGGTGATACTACAGCTGGACATACAGAATATATGGCTTTAGCTAATCCCAATTCAGTGCAGGCCCAGATACAGGTAGTTTACTACCTGGCCAGCGGTGCGCCGGTGATCAAAACCTATACGCTGGCTGCCAATGCACGTTTGACGGTGAACATGCTCAGCGATGTAGGAAGTAACAAGGTTGTCGGTGTAGCCATCTATGCCACTGCATCTCTGGCTATGGAACAAGATATGTTCTTCAATGTGCATGGCGCGAGCGGTGGCTATGTCGATGAAGGATATGGAGTGTAGGAGTACAGGGAGCTGCTCAAGACAAACTCAGGATCGTCCAGAGGCGATCCTGAGTTTGTCTTGAGCAGCTCCCATTATTAGTAGTTGTAGCTGGCCTGACCGAACATGACCCGGCCTTGCCGTTTTGTCTGCCCAAAGAGCAGGTAGAGCAATGGGCCAATAATCACCGGAATGGGCATCAGCCAGATCACAGCCAGCCAGATGAGTTTTCCTGCTGGCGAATGCTCGTCCTCTAAGACCATCACCGTCTCGATGATGTGGCCTAACAAAGGCACGAAGACGATGATCAAAAACAACAGTGAATTCATTAAGCATCCACGATTTCCTGACATCTGTTGTACTCCTTCATAACAAAGCGTTAGCTCTAACCTTCTTTTTTTGCAGAGAAGTCGAGACTAACGCACTATTTTTCTGGCTCCTATCTTGTGTACGTATCAGAGATGCTTTGTGTTGCACATAATACTAACCACACAAAGAACCAAGCATATTTTCGGCAGACAGAAACAAAGGTGTAGGGCAACTATCAAGGTTGCCCTACACCTTTGTTTCTGTCTGCCGAAAATGACTTTTAGACTACTTGTGGCATGCGCTGCTGGGCGGCTGCGACCGCCTCGGCGGGATACTCAAAGTCTTGTAGGTTACCTGCGAAATAGGCATCGTAGGCGGCCATATCGAAATGCCCATGTCCGCTCAGATTGAAGAGGATCACCTTCTCCTGCCCGGCCTCTTTGGCCTGGAGGGCCTCATCAAAGACAGCGCGGATGGCGTGTCCACTTTCGGGGGCGGGAATAATACCTTCGGCACGTGTAAACTCTACTGACGCTTCAAAGACCGCGTTCTGATGATAGGCTTGCGCTTCGATGATGCCCTCGTTGTGCAGCAACGATACCAGAGGTGACATCCCATGATAGCGCAGCCCACCGGCGTGAATGCCAGGTGGCATAAAATCGTGGCCGAGTGTATGCATCTTGACTAGCGGTGTCATGCCCACTGTATCGCCAAAGTCATAAGCATAGACGCCCCTGGTCATACTGGGACAGGACATTGGCTCCGCGGCTAGGAAGCGCGTCTTCAACCCTTTTTTGCGTGCCTCACCGATGAAGGGGAAGATTAGCCCTGACATGTTACTGCCGCCCCCGGCACAGCCAATCACAATATCGGGGTAGTCGTCGGCCTGGGCCATCTGAAGCAGAGCCTCTTCTCCGATAATCGTCTGGTGTAGCAAAACATGGTTCAGCAGACTGCCCAGCGAATACTTGGTTGTGCCGCCGCTCTTAGCTGCTACCTCTACTGCTTCGCTGATAGCAATACCCAGGCTGCCCATATTTTCAGGGTCTTTGGCCAGAATGCTGCGTCCTGCATCCGTGAGGTTAGAGGGGCTGGCATGAATGGTGGCCCTAAAAGTTTGCATGAGGTTGCGCCGATATGGCTTCTGCTGGTAGCTGATCTTGACCATGAAAATTTCGACTTCGATCCCGAAGAAGGCTCCCGCCATCGCCAGGGCCGAACCCCATTGACCTGCCCCCGTCTCTGTCGAGAGCTTCTTGACCCCTGCCTCCCTGTTGTAAAACGCCTGAGCCACCGATGTATTGGCCTTATGGCTACCTACCGGACTGACTCCCTCATATTTGTAATAGATCCGCGCCGGTGTATCCAACGCCTTTTCCAGGCGTCGTGCGCGGAACAATGGGCTGGGTCGCCATTGCCGGTATACCTGGCGCACCGGTTCCGGTATCTCAATATACGGCTCAGTACTCACTTCTTGCATGATAAGCGACATAGGGAAGAGAGGAGCGAGGTCATCTGGTGTTACTGGCTGTTTTGTACCTGGATGCAAAACTGGTTCTGGTGGTTTGGGAAGATCGGGTAGAATGTTGTACCACGCACGCGGCATTTCATCTTCAGTTAAAAGATACTTGGTATGGACATTGTCAGGCATGCTGGGCTAGCTCCTTTCGGGGTAAGCAAATAGAGTAGATGACACGGTATATGACCATGTTAGGCTTTATGAATACGGGTTGTCAAGTAGGTGTCACTATTGCTCCAAAGCCTTCCCACCAGTTAAGGAACTGGTCGCGTGAAAGCACATGACGGTTCCATAACGACGTGTCGGCGAGGTAGACGTCGCTGTTATTGCCGCCGAGCAGGACGAGGATATGCCCACCATCATAGCGGTCAGGAGGGAAGCTGACGATGACGGGCTTCCCACCGTTGGCAATAGCGATGATGGTATCCAGATTCCACGCATTGCTCCAGGTCGTCTTAAAGCCGAACTGGGTGGCAGTGGCCTGAATGCCAGAGGGGTCTAATAAGCCAAGTTCTGGCGTAATCGCTCCAATTCTCGCTTCAACCGTCAAAACATCTGTAATGCGGAAATGGCGACCATAGGCATCGAAGACTTCGGTCATGGAGGCGGCTGAGCAGGCCGAGTAGGCCCAGGTGTTATACTCATCAGTCGAATTGTATTGTGCCGGTTCGAGCTGAGAGATACGTACCAGGGTTTGGGAGGCGTTGATCGAGACGAGATGGGAGTCCATATGGATGTCACTTACACTCAGTTGTCCATACCTTAAATAACTCAAGCCCTGACTAATATTCTGCCATGTGCCATCGCCTAGGCCGCTCTGTACAAAGAGGGTCACTAAGACCATGAGCAGGAAGCCCAGCGAGACAAGTATGCGCAGGCGCTTGTACCAATCTGCAGGCAGGGGAGCTTGAGATGCGGGCGTGGTCATACTTTCTTTGACTCTGATCCCCTGGCCATCTTGTATATGTAAAACGCTTGTGACCTGTGTATGGGCAGACGCTATGGCTGTTGAGGCGGCACGTGGAGAAGGGACGAGGGCAGAAGCTCGTGCCGGGATGGATGTTTGTAATTGTCCTGGTAGGTGGGTAGGTTGCATGTTTTGCGCATACCGTAACTTACGTAACACGTTCGTTTCTCTTCCTCGCTAGTAAAAAGAATATCATTGTGTATCGTTGCATGTCAGTATAACTCAGCGAGAAATAGACTCAGCATATTGCGCGGAAAAACAGCCAGAAGGTACCATGCACTGGTGAAGATAAAGCAACAGAAGCCGCTCTCTCACAGGGCGGCTTCTGTTGCTTTATGTGAGTGGGTCGACAGCTTTAGAGTTGCCATACCTTGAGGTTTGAGTAGACCGCCTCGACTGCATTACCGATGTCGTAGGCGACCATGCCGATCTGACCACTGCTGTAGGTACTATCGGTCAGCCTCGCGACTTCCTGCTTGTTGACGTACAGCGCAATGGAACTGCCGTGCGCCACCACACCGATATCGTTGCTCTGGCCGTTGCCGGTGTTAAACGAGGTGGCTGTACCATTCTTTAGCGTACTGGGATTGGTGGAACTGGGCGTGAAACTGGAATACAGGAAGAGGTCGTAGCTGCCATCCTGGCCGAGCACGAAGGTGTAATTCTTGCTGTTGGCATCATCACCACGGAAGGTAATGCCGCCGAGTTCACCCTTGGCGATCTGCATAGTGACCTGATAGGTGAAGTCACTGAAGTTGGTATTGAGTCCAGGACAAGTCACAAAGGTATTGCTGCTTGCATTCACGACATGATATGCTCTGCCACTGAACGAGCAGTTGGAGCCTGTTTTCCAGCCTGAGCCTTTGCTATTATCGCTGAGAGGATCATCTAATTTCAGATTCGCACTAAAGGGATAGGTTGATGCCACTGCTGTAGCGGTGGCATTGGCATTGGCGGTGGCGGTGGCATTAGCCTGCGCTACTGCGGTGGCGTTGCGAGCTTGAGCGGTACCTTGTGTTTGTGCGGTGGCGGTAGCATTGTCATTGGCGACCTGGGTATTATGCAAAGGAATGGCTACAGCTGCAATGATACCGCCTAGAATCACGATGATTGCCACTGCGATCAATGCAATGAGCCGACCAGAAGAACGACGCCGTGGTCCTGGGGATGGTGCCGCTGGTGGTGCGTACTGCCCTTGTGAATATATAGGTGGAGGCGGTGTACCAGGATTCTGATTCGGATATTGGTATGGATTATTCTGTGGTGGCGGTGCATATTGAGGATACGATGGATTAGAGCCCATCCCTGCCGATGGTTGTCCATAGGGAGGAGGTGGATAAGCATTTGCATTGGGATTGCTCCCTGGGGCACGTTGCGTGGGTTCATAGCCTCCAGGATTGTTCCCCGTTGAGGGCAGTGTTGGTTCATACTGCTCATATGGGGAGTTGCGGTTGGGATTATTTCCTCCCTGGGGGTTTGAACCATACGATGTTGATTCGTAAGGATTAGGATTTTGACTCATGATACCACTCCTTCTTTTTGTTTAAGAGCGTCTTGACTAGGATATCCGCAAGAAATAATAGTTTCTCTATATTACTCTCTAATGCTACGATATGCAAGAGAAATCAATCGATGTCTTGCTGTTTCTAGCTTACTGTGTTTCTGTCCGCCAATCGTTACGTAATCGTTACGAAAAATGCCTGTAAGAATAGACCGTAGCAATCCCCCCAATTTTAATGTATAATGGGCAGACTAGTGGAGGTATTTCAATGGCCCGTCTTGCCCTTTTCTTACTGGGTCCACCACGTATAGAGCGCGATGATGTACTTATTAATATGGATACGCGCAAAGCTGTTGCACTTATGGCGTATTTGGTGGTAACACGCCAGAGACATAGTCGTGATGCATTGGCTGCTCTTCTCTGGCCAGATTATGATCAGGCAAATGCGCGTGGTGCGCTGCGCCGCACGTTATCAACGCTAAACAAAGCTCTCGATGGCAAGTGGTTGGAAATTGACCGCGAGACGATCAGCCTACATACTACATCGGATCTTTGGCTGGATGTCGATAACTTTTATGCTCTGTTGACCGAGTGTCGTACTCATGGACATAGCGAAAATGAGGTATGTTCTGCCTGTGTCAGCCCACTGACCGAAGCAGTCAAACTGTATCGTGATGGCTTCATGGTCGGCTTTAGCCTGCGCGATAGCCCCAATTTTGATGATTGGCAGTTCTTTCAAGCTGATAGCCTGCGTCGTGATTATGCCACGGTGCTGGAACGGCTGGTCGCCTGCTACGGTGCTATGGGCGATTTCAAGATGGCCATCAGCTATGGTCGGCGATGGCTGGCCCTTGATCGCTTGCACGAGCCTGCTTATCGCTTGCTTATGCAACTCTATGCCTGGGCTGGTCAGCGCGGTGGTGCCTTGCACCAGTATCGCGAATGTGTGCAGGTCCTCGAACAGGAGCTGGGTGTTGCCCCACTGGCGGCGACAACCCAGCTCTATCAAGCCATCAAAGAAAACAAGCTACCGTCGCTGCCTGCGCCATTGCCCGAACCAAGTGTCAAACCTACTCCCGTACAGGAGATAGCGCGGACGAGTAGCGGTGACCTGGGTGTTCTCTATAGTTCGCCTTCGCGGACTTTACTGCCGCTGACGTCATCCCTCACTACCTACCCTCTTGTTGGTCGTCAGAGCGAATGGGCGGTGCTGACCAGAGCCTACGATGCGATGAACATGGATGGTCATGTTGTGATCATTGAGGGTGAGGCTGGTATCGGTAAAACGCGTCTCGCCGAAGATTTTCTGGCAACGAGTGCGTACTAAGGGAGGCGTTGTTATCTCCGCACGTTGTTACGAAGGCGAGACACATCTGGCCTATGGCCCGATCATGGCCGGTTTGCGTACTGCCATTGCTCAGCAGGAGAACACACGCTGGCTGGAGGAACTGCCCGATGCGTGGTTCAGTGAAGTTACGCGCTTATTGCCTGAACTCTCGTCTCTGCGTCCAGGATTGCCAGCGGCTCCGCCACTGGATAGCCCCGGCGCACAGAGCCGTTTCTTTGAAGGACTGCGGCAGGCCTTCCTCGCTCTTTGTGCTACACAGGGTAAGCAGTCGGGTGTGCTGTTCTTTGACGATCTGCATTGGGCTGATGGAGCTTCACTGGACCTGCTTACCTACCTGCTACGCCGCTTACGGGAACATCCTTTGTTCTTGCTGCTTACCTGGCGTAGCAAACAGCTTGCCGGTGACCATCGTCTCCATCGCCTGCTGAACGAAGCCCAGCGTTCTGCCAATGCCACTGTACTCTCATTGCCACGGTTAAATCAGGAGACTGTGCGAGAACTGATCAGTTCTGTTTCAACGACCGAGGATGAAGTTGTGGCCAAGAAACTGATGGAACGGCTCTCGCGTAAGTTGGCCGAACGTCTCTATTCAGAAACGGAAGGCTTGCCGTTCTTCCTCATCGAATATCTGAACGCTCTATGCCCACCGGGAGGCTCTGGCCCATCTGCGCTTGGCTCTGGCCCTCGGTCATTCCGATGCCGCCGCACTGCATGAGGCCATTGGCGACCTATACATCTACCTGGGAGAGTATACCGCGGCCATCAAAAGCTACGAAACGGCTGCTGCTCTCTGTGAACCAGTTGCGCTGAGTACCATTGAACATAAATTGGGCACGGTCTATCAACGTCGCGGCGAGTGGGAGCAGGCGCAAAATCATCTTGAAGAGGCTCTGCAAGCTCTCAGCGAAGGAAACTCCAAGGCTGAACGTGCCAAAATCTATGCCGATTTGAGTCTTACCGCCCATCATCGTACTTCGCTGGATCAGGCTCAACAGTTAGCCCAGCAGGCTCTGCAACTGGCCGAAACTGCCTCCGATCAGCGAGCCTTGGCCCAGGCACATAATATCCTGGGTATTCTCGCCAGCAGTCAAGGAGACGTTGTCCAAGCCATTACGCACCTCAAACAAAGCCTCTCACTGGCTGAGAGCCTCAACGATCTGGGGGCGCGTGCGGCAGCCCTCAACAATCTGGCGCTGGCCTATCGTGCCAGTAGCGATATTGAGCAGGCGATCACTTTGAGCGAAGCTGCGCTTACCCTCTGTGTTTCGCAGGGAGACCGCCACCGTGAAGCCGCCCTACACAGCAATCTTGCTGACCTGCTGCACAAGGCCGGTCGTTCAGAGGAAGCGATGACCCATCTCAAGCAGGCAGTAAGTATCTATGCTGAGATCGGTGTCGAGGCAGGAACAGTGCAACCGGAGATTTGGAAGCTGGCGGAGTGGTAAAAGCTTGATAGGTAGAACACAACATAATGCGGTAGAGCTAAGCTCTGCCGCATCATGTTGTGTTCTATATCTCTCATTGATTTGGCTCGAATGTTACCGTTCCACTTTTTCCCCCACTTTTCAAGGCAATGTATGCCTGTTCCAGCGTGATGGTCGTATCTACGCCCTTACACATGTCATAGATCGTCAGGGCGGCAACCGTGGCAGCTGTGAGTGCCTCGACATCTACGCCGGTCTTGTAGTGTGTGCGGGTACGTGCCTCAATAGCAATAATCCCTTGGGAACTGTCGAGTGTAAACTGAAGATCGATATGCGTCATGGGCAATGGATGGCACAGAGGGATGATCTGTGGTGTCTGCTTAGCCGCCATAATGCCAGCGATTTTGGCGACTTCCAGGACACTGCCCTTCGAGACTTGGTTTGTTTCAATCAGGTATACGGTGGAGGGCTGCATACGGATGCGTGCTTTGGCAATGGCTTCACGCATGGTTTCTGGTCGGTCGGTGACATCTACCATGTGGATGTTGCCGCTTTCGTCGAGGTGGGTGAGGTGAGTGGGTATGTTGGATGAATCGGTCATAGTATATGTTCTCTCTATGTATCAGGAAAGTGATGTTAGCATAGGGTGGTTATGTGAATATTGTATCATGTATCCGAAACGTGCATTGAATTAATCAGGGCGATGTAAACTGTGGGGGCAATAGGCACGTACCATCGAGCGTGAAAGATGTTTCTAACTCGTGCTCACGGTACGCGAGTTTTGCCCCCACTGATGTAAAAGTCGAGTCAGCTGAGATCAATTCACCTGATAAAGCATAACAATATCACGCTCGATTTCTCGATTTTTACTTAGTCCTGGGGTTCAGTTGCCCAGGTCAAGCCGCTTGTAGACAGATAGTAAGTATGTTATGATGGACGCAGAATAATGCGACATGAGTGGGCGTAGAAGATTTGAGTAAGCAACCAGGAAACATACAAGGAGTACGTCATGGCAAAAGAGATAGAACACGAGGTGGTCTACTACTACGATCTCTATCCCACCGAGGAGGACTTGATGGGGGTCACGTCCGACCACTCCGATCTGGTTCACTATCTCTTCGAGGTGTTGACCCAGCTCTTTGAGGGCCAGCCCTGTGAGGTGTATGACAATCTGAATTTCTATCAGACCGACGATTACGAAGAAAAACCTCTGGCTCCCGACTTGGCGGTCATCAAAGGTATCACTTTCCGACGGACGCGCAGCTGGCGGGTGGGCAAGACTGGTCCTGCTCCCCAGGTCATCTTTGAGATTGCTTCTAAAGAAACCTGGCAAAAGGATGTGAAGGAAAAGCCTGGCAAATATGGTCAAATGGGGGTGCAAGAGTACTTTACCTATGACCCCAATGAGCCTCCCCTGCTGAGAAGACCTACCCGCCGCCTGCGGGGCTGGCGGCTTGAGCCCTTGACTCAGCATATGCAGGAGTTGTCCGTGCGTCCCGACGGCCGCCTCTGGAGTATCCACCTAGAAAGCTTCCTGGTACCCGATGGGTCCTATCTGCGTCTTGAGGATCAATACGGGCAACGCTATCTCACGCGAGCCGAGGCGGAGGCTAGACGGGCCGAAGCAGCGGAGAGACGAGCTGAGGCTGAGAAGAGACGAGCTGAAGCGGAGGCAAAGCAAGCTGAGGCTGAGAAAAGACGAGCTGAAGCCTTGGCCGAGAAATTGCGCTCACTAGGAATAGACCCTGACCAGATCTGAGGCATATAACCTGTATACCCTGACCCAAATTTGGAGTCGTGGCGTGGGCAGCATCACCTAAAAAGCCAGTTACTTCAAAACATCATGCAGCGCAGTTTGTGCTGCAAAATAGCCGCACATGCCGTGTACACCACCGCCGGGAGGGGTTGATGAAGAGCAAATATAGACCCCTTTAGCTCCTGTTGTATAAGGGACAGGTTGGACTGTCGGGCGGGTGAAAAACTGGCGGAAATCCTGGACACCGCCGTTGATATCACCGCCGACGTAGTTGGCATTGTACTGTTCCATCTGGAGAGCGTTTTTCGTGCTGCGTGCCAGGATACGTTCGCGAAAACCGGGGGCGAAGCGTTCAATTTGTGCCTCAATGCGTTCGGTCATGTCGAAGGTTGAGCCTTTAGGGACGTGGCAGTAGGCCCATGCCGTCTGCTTCCCGGCAGGGGCGCGAGTATGATCAAAAAGGCTTTGTTGGGCCAGCAGTATATAGGGCCGTTCGGCGTGTTGACCTTGCCATACTGCACGCTCACTGGCCGCAATCTCCTCAAAGGTTCCACCTAGATGGAGCGTCCCTGCCTGTGTGCATGCCTCTGCCTTCCACGGTATCGGCCCATCGAGGGCAAAATCGATCTTAAATACGCCAGGGCCATAACGATAGTGTTCTAGCCGATGTTGATAGCCCTTGGGCAAACGCTTCTCAGCGATACGCAAAAGTTGGCGGGGGGTCACATCGCAAAAATAAGCGGTGGCAGCTGGCAAACCTTCCAGCGACTGCACCTCGACACCAGTGATAATCTTGCCTCCCAAGGAGCGCAAATAAGCCGCCATAGCATCGACGATCTTTTGCGCTCCGCCACGGGGGAAGGGCCAGCCTACCACATGGCCCAAAATAGCAAGCGTCAGCCCGAAGCCAGCCGTTATGGGCTGATCAAGCGGCATCATTGAATGCCCCGCCAGGCCAGCAAAGAAACCACGTGCACGCTCTCCCTTAAAGGTGCTCTCCGCCAATATACGCGCTGAAGGTATCGCCTTGAGACCAAGGCGAGCTAAAGCGAAGGGATAGCGAGGGGGCCGTAAAGGAGCCAGAATATCATGTGCCAGTTTATCCCAATCGGCAACAAAAGGTTTCATCAGCTTGCGATACGCCTCTGCATCGCAGTCCAGCGTTTTACCTGTGGCATCAATCGAGCGATCAAGGGCAGCCGCCGTGCCATCATCGAAAGGATGGGCAAGTGCCAGGGGTGGAGAAATCCATTCCAGGCCATATTGCTTAAGTGGCAAAGTTCGCAAGAAAGGTGAGCCCACGGCTAGAGGATGGATGGCCGAACAGACATCGTGCATAAAGCCAGGGAGGGTCAGCTCCAGCGAGCGTACACCTCCTCCTATGCTATCCTTGGCCTCATACATCAGCACAGAGCGGCCTGTTTGTGCCACGGCGATAGCTGCGGCCAATCCGTTTGGCCCTGAACCTATCACGATTGCATCGTATTGTGTGGTCATTACATATCCCTGGGCGACCACCAAAGTCGCCCCTACATTTTGCTCTAATACGGGGACACTATGACCTGTAGGAGTGCCCCTGGTGATCGCTTTGCACACTATCGGCTGCTTCGTTTGCCTAGCCAGCGTACCGGTTTACTCAGTATATACATCATAGTGCGTATCGAAGAATTGTGCCAGACGTTGCCAAACTGCGACCATTGAAGCTTGTTATCTAGGTCTTCTGCCACATCTGGCCAAATCCCTGCAAAGGATGAAACAAATATTTAGAAGCGGGTTCTCAATCCTTTGTCAGTCCCTGGCTTAAGGCGGTTCTTTCGTCGGGATAGACGGTCATAAAATCTGCTAGGCGCGTGATATTAAAGATTTCTACATAGTGTGCGCTCAATCCACAAGCCAGGAGTCGACGATGCGATTTGCGGGCACGGGCCAGCAGATTGACTATGAGGGCGATGCCTGTACTATTGATGTATTGCACATCGCTGAAATTGAAGAGAATGACATCCGATTCACGGCTCTCGGCTTCGTTATAGGCAGTGTTGAGAGCTTCCTCGGCGCTGGCATCTATCTCTCCATGCAAATCGACGATAGCGACACGTGGTTGATGACGCACGTTCGCCTTGAGACTATTAGCCGCCATGGTTCTTTCCTCCCAGGTACATAATCAGTTCAAGGGTGTAATGAGTTGCATCACTGGTAATATGGAGATCGTCCACCATATTTTTGATCAGGAACATGCCCCAACCTCGCGGTGTCTGTAAGTTGGCAAGTTTCGCCTCGATATCGGGTTCCTCCAACTCTGCGGAAGATGACTTGCGCGTACCGCCCAGGTCGCTGACGCAGACTGAGAGTGCATTTTCCGAGATGCGCACTTTGAGGGTAACAGGCTTATCTTCTTGATAGTGGTTGCCATGTTCCATTGCATTCATGGTCGCCTCGGCTACTGCCGTCTTGAGTTGTTCCAGTCGGTTTTGCGGAAACTGTGCTGCCTGCACCACCTCGGCTATCTGCTCCATTGCTATGCGCTCGTTGCCTTGTACACTGGCAAGCTCCAATTCTTTCAGCGTGCGCCATGTACTGGGCTGGTGCGACTCGCCGGATCGTTCCGGTGATACGGAGGCAATGCTACTAATGCCCTGTCCAGGCAGGCGTTGTAGGGTGACGAGTGTCACATCGTCCTCCTGCTCCCAATCGCTACCGGTGTGGTATGCCAGTTCATTAAGTAAGTAATCGATCAAGGGCGTGTTGCCCTTATGCTCTTTCAGCACCTTTGCCAGGCGTGGGAAGCCAAACATGGCTCGTTGCTTATCGTGTGCTTCGACCAACCCATCGCTATAAAAGAGAATGCTTTCACCGGGTAGGATTGTGGTTTCGCGCTCTTCATAGCTCATGTTAGGCATCAAGCCGAGGGGCATGCCGGTAGCTCGCAGTTCAGAAACCCCGCTCTTGCTGTGCCGGTAGGGCAGGTCATGGCCAGCGTTGGCATATTGCAGGCGTCCGGTATCCGGATCGAGGATGGCATACAGGCAGGTCACAAACATCTTGGGTAGAATATCGGGATAGAGTGCATTATTAGTCTGAGCCAACACTTTCCCCGGTGAGTCCTCGGACTGCGCAGCGGAACGTAGGATACTGCGTGTACTTGCCATCACCATTGCTGCCGGTACACCTTTATCCGAGACATCACCGATCACGATACCTAAGCGTCCATCCTCGAACAGGAGGAAGTCGTAGAAATCACCGCCAACCGCCTGCGCTGGCTGATAATAAGCTGCCAGTTGCCAGCCTGGAAACGTTGGCAAATCTTTGGGCAGGAGGGTCTGCTGAATCAGGCGTGCGACTCGCAATTCCTGGTTGATGCGTTCGCGTTCGCGTACTGCCACCTGCTGCTCTTGTACCATCTGGGCCACCCGCACCGCTGGAGCCGCCTGGATTGCCAGGGTGTCAAGCAAGCGACGATCATCAGTCGAATATTCTTGCTCGCTCAGGCGCGGCCCCAATGTCAACAGGCCAACCAGTTCACCTTGGCTCACCAATGGCACCGCTATTTTCACGTCCGCTATCTTCATGGCTTGCAAGGCTGGTGAGTCCAGGTTAAGCTTATCGATCTCCACCGCCCCAGAAGTACTGAGAAAATATGCTATGATGGGATCATTGGGAGCGATGTCGAATGCGGGAGTTTCGACCGGCAGTGAGCGAGCGACTGTAGTTTCCTGCCTTGCCTGCACTGCATTTTTGCTCCGCCAGCTCCACCTCTGGCGAAAAGATTGTAATAGCGTGTTCAGCATATATGCGCTCCGTCAAACTTCTGTATTTCCCCATCTCATGTTCTTATTTCTACTCCTATTGTACCCACTTTCTGTCTCGCAAGCGTTACGAGATACGTTACGAAAAACGTTCATAAACGCAAACGTCTTGTATAGGGTAGAGCTTCAGGTGATTGAAACTCAAAGTACGGTCGATGTAACAGGGCTAACTTATTTGCGCCTAGGTGCGCTTGAGCCTCGTACCAACAACTGCCCTTTGAGGATCACCTGGCGCGTAGGGCGATGGGGATCGGCGATGCGCTGCAGTAGAAGTTCGGTCGCGGTTTTGCCGATATCGTAAGTTGGCTGGGCAATGAGGGTAATTGCCGGTTGTACCAGCAATGCCCATGTCGTTTCATCAAAGGTGACCAGGGCTATGTCATCGGGAATTGTCAGATTGCGCTCGCGAATGGCTTGCAAAGCACCTTCTGCTAGCAAGCTGTTTGTGGTGAAAAGCGCATCAGGTGGTTGGGCCGTATCGAGCATTTTGAGAGTAGCTGCATATCCCGCCTCCGTCTTTGGCTGCACGTATTTCACCAGCTCTCCTATGGGCGCAAGATCATGGGCGCGTAGGGCCTTTTCATAGCCCAATTGCCGTTCTCTGCCGGTCATACTCATTTCTCCACAGAGCGCACCAATACGCCGATAGCCGTTCTCAATCAGATGTGTCGTCAGACGATAGCCGGCATCTGCATTGTCCAGTATGACCACATCGACATCTATACCATCGAGCAAACGATCGACGATCACCGTTGGAAAGGAGACGTTTGCAGCAGCGAAGTTGGTAGCAGTGTAGCGCGTGGGCGAAAAAATCACACCGGCTACATTTTGATCCTGCATCAAATTGAGATAGATCGCCTCTTTCTCAGGATTTTCATCGGTATTGCAGAGCACAAGACTAAACCCTTGCTCATATGCTGTATCTTCAACAGCACGACTCATAGAGGTAAAGAACGGATTACGAATGTCCGAGACAATCAGACCAATGGTATTAGTTTGCTGGGAGCGTAAGCTACGGGCCAGTAGATTCGGCCTATACGCTAATTTATCCACTGCCTCCATCACACGCTCCCGTACCTCGGGGCGCACATGCAAGCCGTTGGAGAGTACGCGTGATACGGTGGCCGTTGAAACTCCCGCAGCTTTCGCGACGTCTTTAATACTAGCCATACACACTCCTTTGATAAAGAAATTGAAAACGTTTTATCATAGTATAACATGTAACTCTAGAAAATGCTAGGCATATTGAAATCGCTTTATCACCTTAACCTCATAATGCTCTCAATGTTTGCCTGATTATAGGTGATTTTGGGCAATTTTACCGAATTGAAAGAACTCGTCATCAAAAAAAGAAGATACTTTGAAAACGTTTACAATCATGACAACGAGAAAATATGATAGCGTGATATAAGATCAAAGGTTGTTGGATGGCGAAACAGTTCAGATAAGAGAAGTATGGCCCAGTGGTTCTGAACCACTGGGCCATACTTCTCTATTTTCCTACTTCTCCAGCACATACTTCCCAGGTGCTGGCTCAAGAGGTGGATACTTCTCATTGCCTACCGATGGAGCAGGCACCTGCTCACCGGAGCGAGCGTTGAGCCACTCTAACCAGTCTATCCACCAACTTCCTTTATAGCTAGTCGCGCCTGCAAACCACTCATCGGCATTCTTCACGGGCTTATCGTTCATCCAATAGCCTCTGCCCTTGCTCGGTGGATTAATCACGCCGGCAATATGGCCGCTGCCACCCAGCACGAAGCGAACTTTCCCACTTGCCAGTTGGCTGATGCGCCAAGCCGACTTCCAGGGCACGATATGATCCTGTTCCGCTCCTACGGCATAGATATCCTGCGTGATCTGATCCAGATCAATTGGTACACCCTTTAGCACAATCTTGTTCGGTTTGATCAGGTTGTTTTCTAAGTACGTATTGCGCAGGTAGAACGAGTGTGCGGCTCGCGTCATGCGGGTACCATCGGCATTCCAGTAGAGCAGATCGAAGGCTGGTGGTTCCTTACCCAACAGGTAGTTGTTGACGACATTGCTCCAGATCAGGTCGTTGGCGCGTAACATATTGAACATCGTTGCCATCCCGCGGCTATCCAGATAGCCACGCTCCATCATCTGTCCCTCGACATAGGTCACCTGTGGCTCATCCATAAACACAGATGTATCGCCCACCTCAGTGAAATCCTGTAGCGAGACGAAGAAGGTGGCCGAGTTTACCGTATCGTCGCCTTTGGCTTTCAAGTATGGCAAAGCCATGGAGAGCAGGGTGCCACCGATACAGTAGCCAATGGCGTTGACTTTCTGTGAGCCGGTGATCTCCTTAATCACGTCTATGGCGGCTAATGGTCCCAAGGTGAGATAGTCCTCGAAGGCGGTATCTTCCATGGAGGCATCGGGGTTTTTCCAGCTGATCACAAAGACGCTGAAACCGTTGTCCACCAGGAATTTGATCAGGCTGTTTTGCGGCTGCATGTCCAGAATGTAGTACTTATTAATCCACGGAGGGATAAAGAGCAACGGCGTAGCAGAAACCTCTTTGGTCGTTGGAGTGTATTGCAGTAGTTCGATCAGCTTATTGCGGTAAACCACTTGTCCCGGCGTGGTTGCTAGGTTACGTCCTGGCTGGAAGGCATCGGTATCGGTCATCTTGAGCTGTCCTGCTTGCAAATCGCGCATCAGGTGTTCCATGCCTTTTGACAAGTTTTGGCCACCAGTCAAAATTGTCTCGTGAATAACCTGTGGATTGGTGAACAGATAATTGGTCGGACTGATAGCATCCAGAAACTGACGCAAGTAGAAGACCATTTTGTGCTGCTGCTTCTCATCCAAGCCCTCTGTCTCGGAAGCTGTCTTGAGCAGTGTGGTAGCAGCAAGCAGATAGCTCTGTTTGAGGGCATCGAAGACTGGGTTCTGCTGCCAGTCCGCCGCGCTGAAGCGCTTGTCGCCTTTGGCAGGTGCAGCAGCTGGCTCACTACCCTTGCTCATTCCCCAGTACTTGAGTGTTGCCGAGGTCATCAAATCCGAATACTGTGTTACAAAGTTTGTGTAGTTGGCCCATGACCGACTGGGGTTATTGAGTGCATCGCGCCAGATTTGCTGAAATGCACGTGTAATCTCTGCCGGATCAAGCGGGAGCAATTTGCTAGACGGGTTGGCCTGCCACATTTGATCAATCAGTCGTAACCAGGGATCATCCCTGGCGTCAGTACCAGCTGGATGTGCTTGTTGACCCCCTTGCGCGAAAGAGGCAGGCATGGTACTTTCCATCAGCTTATTCCACGCCTCAACCGGGCTTTGCCCCTGGGGGAAGAAGGTATCCACCATAATGAGTTGCCTTTCTGTGTATGTATGTAAAACTGCTATAAGTAGTGATTATATGTTGCAAGGCGACCATAAGAACCACTTCCTACATTTTATCATGTGACGTTCGTACTCGAAATGTAGGGATGATCCTCATGGCCGCCCTGGTTATGCATGCCTTCTTCAGGCTTCGTCTACATGTATATACCACCGTTAATGCTAATAGCATGTCCGGTGATATAGTCCCCTTCGGTTACAAGAAAGCGCACGCATGCCGCTATCTCTTCGACTTTGCCAAAGCGAGCCATCGGAATCCTGTCGAGGATGCGCTGACGGATATTCTCCGGCACATTCATGAGCATGTCGGACTCGGTAAAGCCGGGGCAGACAGCGTTCACAGTGATGCCGGAACGGGCTGTTTCCAGTGCCAGTGTTTTGGTGAAGCCGATAATGCCAGCCTTTGCCGCCGCATAATTGGTCTGTCCGAGGTTGCCCGCTTGCCCTACAAACGAACTAATGGTCACAATGCGGCCACTTTTGCGATCGAGCATATGTGATAGCACGTGTTTGGTACAGTTGAACACACTGGTCAGGTCGACAGCGATCACTTGATCCCAGTCTTCCTTGCTCATTTTCCTGAGCGTTTTATCACGAGTAATACCTGAATTGTTGACCAAAATATCGATTTGCCCAAAGGTGTCCAAGGCCTGCTTAACCATCTCACCCACTTGATCAAAATCTGTCACATCGGCCTTGACCACCAGAGTTTTGACGCCATGCTCTGTTTGCAGTTCATTGGCTAGTTTCTGGGCACCTTCAGCACTTGTAGCATAGTTAATTACTACATTTGCACCCGTGGCCGCTAACTCTTGTGCAATAGCATGGCCAATACCACGTCCTGCTCCAGTAACAATCGCCGTTTTGCCATCCAGTCGCTTGTTCATGTTTGTCTCCTTCAAATCGCTACAACGGTCTTTGCCATCAGTGAGGAGATGCTGCTACAACACAAAAATACTCTCCAACTACTACTGATGACCGCTCTGCTCCTGAATAAAGGTTTCGCTTTCCAGTGGTGTACACTACAGTTGTTGAATATGTTGAGCTTGCCTGTGAAGCGTATGTACAAACAATATTGTAGCATATAAAAACCTGAGAGTTAACTGCAAAGTGCATCTAAATGTACTTTAATCATTATTGCCGAAATCCCCACCTTGACGTGACACCTGTGATTCTCTACAATGAAGGGGGATACAAAGTGAGGTTCTAAGTTCGAGTCAGTTGTACTCAAGGAGATTGCAATGACCGGTCGTGTGGGGCAGCAGTTGGGACACTACCGCTTGGTAGCATTGCTGGGACGGGGTGGCTTTGCCGAGGTCTATCTCGGTGAGCACATCTACCTGGAAACTACAGCAGCTATCAAGGTTCTGCATACCCAACTCGACAGCGATGAGGTCGAGTCTTTCCGTAAGGAAGCTCAAACCGTAGCGCGACTGGTGCATCCTCATATTGTGCGTGTGCTTGACTATGGTGTTGAGGAAGGAACTCCTTTTCTTGTAGTAGACTACGCTCCTAACGGCACATTACGCAAATATCATCCGAAGGGCGTGCCTTTGCCCCTTACCGCTGTTGTAAGCTATGTGGCACAGGTTGCTGATGCTTTGCAATATGCTCACGAGCAAAAGGTCATTCACCGCGACGTCAAGCCGGAGAATATGCTGCTAGGTCGGCGCAATGAGGTCTTGCTCAGCGATTTTGGTATTGCTATCATGGCTCAAAGTTCGCGCTCCGAAAGTACGCAAGGCATGCAGGACCTCGCCGGCACCATTGCCTATATGGCTCCAGAACAGATTCAATCGCAGGCCATTGCCGCCAGCGATCAATACTCCCTCGCCGTAGTTGGCTACGAATGGCTGACTGGTGCGCGTCCTTTTCAAGGGTCGTTTGCCGAAATCGCCGTCAAGCATACATTGACGTCGCCTCCACTTTTGCGGGAGAAGATTCCAACCCTTTCTCTAGCTGTGCAGGAAGTGATCATGAAGGCGTTGTCCAAAGATCCCAAGCAACGTTTCCCCAGTGTGCGTGAATTTGCTCATACTTTAGAGCAAGCTGCCAGCAAAGAGGTATCTCCCCATACGTTACCACAGGAGGAAACACCTTCATTTGTTGAATCCCAGCCTTTGCCAACTGCCTCTACTGAGACGGCTGTATTAGCTGAACCTGAAAGTGAAGATACACCGGCCTCGCTTGCCACGGTGCCGATTTCAATTTCATCATCGTTATCCGTACCGACACCAGTCTTGTCGAATGAGTCTACTTCATTGATCGTCGAAGCTCCTGCTCCCGCCAACATAGAGACGACTGCCCTACCTCAGCCCGTGGAGAGTTCGTCTGCGACTGAAGAAGCATCTGTTTTACCACCGGAGAAGGAGCACGGCGAGCAACCAAGGTCTCGTAGAATATCGCGACGAGCGGTAATCGCGGGTTTAGCGGGAATAGCAGCGGCTGGTGCAGTTGGCGGGGGCATTGCTTTATTGGCACATCCACAGGGATCATCCGTAACTCCTCCTGGGCAGTCGGGTACACAAGGTGGTACGGTGTATACATTTTATGGTCACAGCGATTGGGTCTGGGCGGTAGCATGGTCACCCAAAGTCGACCGCATCGTCTCAGCTAGTGGTGATGACACGGCTCAGGTGTGGGATGCCTTCAGTGGACAAGACCTCAACATCTACTCACACCATACCGATTCGGTCTATAGCGTCTCCTGGTCGCCAGATGGCACAAAAATTGCCTCGGCCAGTGCTGATAAGACCATCCAAACATGGGATGCTACCTACAGCGATCATTTCTACACCTATACCGGTCATACCAGTTGGGTCTGGACGGTGGCATGGTCACCCGATGGCCAACGGGTTGCCTCGGCTGGCGGTGATGGCACCGTTCAAGTGTGGGATGCCAAGGATGGTCGTCATGCCTATAAATATACCGGCCATACAGATGCAATCCATGCCGTAGCGTGGTCGCCAGATGGCACAAAAATTGCCTCGGCTGGCAATGATGGAACGGTTCAGGTATGGAATGCCAGCAATGGTACGCATATCTATATGTTCCAGCCCTATAACGTCTCGCTGTGGACTGCGGCGTGGTCGCCAGATGGCTCACGTATTGCCTCCGCAGGCAGTAGTGGCACAGTACAGGTGTGGGACTCCACCACTGGTAGCCATCTTTTCACCTACTACGGCCATGCTGATTTTGTCTATAGTGTCGCCTGGTCGCCTGATGGTAAATATATTGCTTCGGCAAGTGATGATAGAACAGTGCAGGTCTGGGACTCTGTCTATGGCCACAATCCCTATATTTATACGGCTCATACCGATGGCGTGCGCTCCGTCTCCTGGTCGCACGATGGCAAGCATCTTGCCTCTGCCTCCTGGGACAAAACCGTGCGCGTCTGGCAGCCTCAGTGAGAGGCAAAAGATATACTATAAAAGATTTGGTTTGTATAGGGTTTGCAGTAAGAAAAAAGGGGTGCGCGTGCGATTTTTGCATGGAGCGAATATGGCTGGGGCAAGCCCAGCCACTACTCTACACGGTCATGCCAAATTCCTACGCACACCCAGCAAAAAGAGTGAGGGAGGATAATTCATGCAGAACAGTACTAAAAGCATCGACACTGGTTGGTGGCCTGATCGACTACTGCCAACCTTCCAAGCACCACAACATCTCGACGCCTACGATATGGGTGGAACCTCACGCGAGACACAACTGAGCGTAGCTACCCTGGTTGGTCTGATCAACCGTCTCCAGCCGCAGGTATATCTGCTGAGTAGAGGCGATGATCAGTTCTGGTTGAATGAGGTCTTGAACTCTGTGCCGCACACGCTCTCTGCCTTGAGGGGTGACGCCATCTTGCAAGAACTGCTCACCAGGAATTGCGACAAGGTGCAGGGCTTGATCATCTATGATCCGAACATCATTGATAGTGTGAACATTGCTACCATAATAGCAGGTCAACGCGATGGTATCATCGTTTCATCTGTGCAAGCGGATGCCTTGCACAAGCCGCCATATAACCTATCCGTACTGGCCGACCTGCGCACGTATAAATGGACATCGCGCTTGCAGGCATATCACTGGGCGCAAGAGAATCTGCTCAGTGGGGCCAATCCGCACCTTATTGCTGGTCTAGCTCCTACTATTCCATTGGCCATTCGTCCCTATCTGGTTGCTACTCGTACTTTTATTTACTGGCTTGATCCGCGTAATATTTGGCCGCATCCCTCGCTTGGGTGGTTATCGGAACATGGTTTGATGAAACACCTTTTCCAGGCGTTTCCTGCCCAAGTAGTTCATCTTGGCTGGTTTATACAAGAGGGGACAGGCGTTATGCTGGCCTCAAAGGCTGTTAAACCTGTGATTGCCACCGATTTCTTTTCTAATCTGGAAGTATGGACGAGTGTCGTCAGCGAGCAGATTGTTCAGCCTTCTTCTGCCTCTTCAGTAGCAGAAACAGGCAAAGCGGTCAATGCGAATAAAGTGTACCTTTCCTTTACCTTGAGTGAGGGAGATAATTTTCAGTATATACAAGGGCGTATGCTCCAGCTGTGGAAAGATCCCAAACGTAGCTCGGTGCCCATTGGTTGGGCGATAGCACCTGCATTGATAGAAGCAGCTCCCGCCATGGCCGCTTACTATATGCGTACTGCTACTCCCAATGACGAATTGATAGCGGGCCCAAGTGGTGCTGGCTACATGTTTCCCTCTCAATGGCCGACAGAAGCACTTCCCGCGTTTCTGCAACGCACAGGCCAATTGATGCAGCGTATGAACCTGAACGTCCTGCAAGTCCTGGACTCCAACCTCTTACAAAGCCTGACCCTACTGATACGAGCCGTGCTGACAGGGGCTGGAATGGCCCTGGTGAATGTAGATCGCCAGCAACGCTTTGCGCGTGAACTGGCCTCGCTTGGCGTGCGCGGTATATTAAGCGGTGGAGGACAGGGCAAAGCCAGCTGGCGATTTATCAACGGCTTCCCCATCTATCAAAATGTCGGCATTGCCAAGAATGTAAAAGATGCCGTTGCTATGATTCGCCAGGCTACCCCATCTCAACGCCCCTATTTCCTGAACGTCTACGTCCTGGCTTGGACTATGACCCCAACCGACCTCTACCAAGTTGCTCAGCAGCTTGGCGATGAATATGAAGTGGTTACACCTGGAACATTGCTGGCAATGTTACCCAAAGGGTGAGGTTCACCCTTAGTCAAATACCATGTTGCTGTGATAAAATAAGCTTAGTCAATTTGACCTCTCTTCGATAAATTCGTATCAAGTTCGCTGTAGAACTACGAATATCGAAGGATCGAGTACAAAGTTGTGCGATATTACGTTATTTCAGACACCTGAAAGGGGCTATTGCATGAGCGAGTATAAATTGTTCATTAACGGTGAATTTGTCGGTAGCAGTTCTGGCAAAACCATGAATGACATCAATCCTGCGACCGGTGAAGCGTTTGCTCAAGTTCCCGAAAGTACAGTAGAAGACGTTGATAAGGCGGTAGCTGCCGCACGCGCAGCCTATGATGATGGTCGTTGGTCGGGCCTTCCCCAAGGCGCACGTGCTGCCACTCTCGAAAAGCTGGCATCACTGTTAGAAACACATGCTGGTGAATTAGCTGAATTGGAATCACAAGACACTGGCAAACCCATCAAACTGGCGCGTGATAGCGATATTCCCTTCGCCATCGATAACTTGCACTTCTTTGCCTCTGCCGCCCGTCACCTGAGTGGCACTGCTGCTGCCGAATACACGGGTGGACATACCAGCATCATTCGTCGCGAACCTATCGGCGTCGTCGCCTCGCTGGCCCCGTGGAACTATCCCTTCATGATGGCAGCTTGGAAGATCGGTCCCGCCCTTGCTGCCGGTAACACGGTCGTCCTCAAACCCTCGGTCGAGACCCCACTAACTACCCTCAAGTTGAGTGAATTCGCGCAAGAGGCTGGCCTGCCTGCCGGTGTTCTCAATATCATCACCAGTGGACCAGGTGTGGCTCAGGCCCTCTCCAGCTATAAGGGCGTCAACATGGTCTCGGTCACAGGTAGCACCGAAAGTGGCAAGCACATCATGCGGGCCGGTGCCGATTCCATTAAGCGCGTTCACCTCGAACTCGGTGGTAAAGCTCCCTTCATTGTCTACGAGGATGCCGATATCGACGCTGCTACCAGTGGTGCTGTTGTGGGTGGCTACGTCAACTGTGGGCAGGACTGTACCGCCGCTACTCGCATCTATGTGCAAGACAGCATCTATGACCAGTTCCTGGAGATGTTCACCAACAAAGTCAAGACATTGCGCGTCGGCGATCCCACCAAAGAAAGCACCGACATGGGACCATTGATCTCCGCCACTCAACGCTCTACTGTTGAAGGTTTTGTTGAGCGAGCTTTACGCGACGGAGCCAACATCATTCTGGGCGGCAAGCGTGCCTCTGTTCCCGGTCTCGAAAAAGGCTTCTTCTTCGAGCCAACTATCATTGCCGAAGATCGCAACAGTGCTGAAATCGTGCAGTCGGAAGTCTTTGGCCCTGTTGTTGTCGTTTCCCGCTTCCAGACCGAGGCAGAGGTTCTCAAAAAAGCCAACGACGTTGTCTACGGCCTTGCTGCCTCAGTCTGGACACGTGACATCTTCAAAGCCATGCGAGCCAGCCGCGTCCTACAATTTGGCACCGTATGGATCAATGATCACCTTCCTCTGACCTCTGAAATGCCTCATGGTGGTTATAAAGAAAGCGGCGTGGGCAAAGACATGTCCATGTACGCCTTTGAAGAATACACTCAGATCAAGCATGTCATGATCGAACTCGATGGCGAAGCTCGCAAAGGCTGGCACTACACCATCTTCGGTGATGCTGAGTAGCATTTGGATGCCCATGAGATTTTTGCACTCCGTGCAAAAATCTCATGGGCATCACCTATCCTTTTTCGCTGTGTAATACCGCAAATATTTGTGCTATACTTGCCTGCGGGGAGTTTCATTCAGCATCCAACTTGAGTGATATCCTCATGGTGTGAGAAACGTTCCTAAGAAATAGCGTCACATATTGACAAATAGCGTCATTTATGCTATATTTTCTGTATGAAGTTAAGTCAGTATGCCAAACAACAAGGCATTAGCTATCGCACCGCGTTTCGCTGGTGGCAAGCGGGACAAATTAAAGGCTACCAAGCTCCCACCGGAACGATTATCGTGACTGAGGGTGAAATGCCTACGCCTCATTCTGAGAAAGTCGCCATTTATGCTCGCGTCTCTGAGGCTTCCCATCGGGAGAATTTAGAGCGACAAGCTGAGCGACTTTCGCACTATTGTGAGGCGCGAGGGTATCAGGTCTCGCAAGTCGTCAAAGAGATTGCGTCAGGCGTGAATGAGAGCCGCCCCAAATTGCTCTCTCTGCTCAAGGATACGAGCATCACTCGTATTGTGGTCGAGCACAAAGATCGTCTCACCCGTTTCGGCTTCCACTACATAGAAACGCTCTTAGAAACCCAGGGGCGCAAAGTCGAGATCGTCAACGTGGCAGAGAACGATAAAGAGGATTTAATTGCTGACCTGGTAGCCATTGTCTACAGCTTCACAGCGCGGCTTTATGGGCAACGCCGCGCCAAACACAAAACGGAACGCATTGTCCAAGAATTACATGGGGAGGACGCCTGATGCAATTGGTAGAACAGCATTGTATTCACAAGAGTGACCCTCGCTATGCCAAGATTGACGCAGCCGCCTTTGCCTCGAAAAATCTCTACAATCTGGCAAATTACCACATGCGCCAGTCCTTCATCCATACAGGCAAGTACCTGGGATATGCTGAAGTCTATCATCTCGTCAAGCAGACGGATGCCTACAAATCCCTTCCACGCAAAGTGAGCAATGATGTCTTGAGGCTTCTGGATAAGAATTGGAAAGCGTTTCGCAAGGCACTTGCTGCATGGTATGAAGACCCATCGCAGTTCTTAGGACGGCCTTGCTTGCCCAAGTACAAAGATAAGCAGAAGGGGCGCACCATCCTGATTTATGATATTCAAGCTCTGAGCAAAACGGCGCTTAGAGAAGGAGTGATTGCACCGTCTCAACTCGGTATCACGATTCACACGAAACAACATAACGTCAAGCAAGTTCGCATTGTGCCACGTCATGGGCATTATGTGGTCGAGGTGGTCTATGAACGAGAAGAGACTCAAGCCAACGTCAACCCAGCTTTGATGGCTTCTGTAGACATCGGGGTGAATAATCTGGCCGCGCTAACTTCAAACAAAGAGGGGTTTATTCCTCGTCTTGTTAACGGGCGTCCGGTCAAGAGCATCAACCAGTACTACAACAAGCGCAAAGCTGATCTGCAATCCATTCTCAAAGACACCCGTTTCACGGCACGCATGGAGCGTATGACGCTCACAAGGACACGACGCATTGATCACTACCTGCATACTGCGAGCAAGCGTATCATTGACTTGCTTGTTAGTGAAGGGATAGGCACGCTCATTATCGGCAAAAATCCCAATTGGAAACAAGAGTGTGAGATGAGGAAGAAAGACACGCAGCACTTTGTCCAGATCCCACATGCTCGCCTTGTGGATATGCTCTGCTACAAGGCGAAGTTGGTGGGCATCCAGGTCATCTTGCAAGAGGAGAGTTATACCAGCAAAGCGAGTTTCCTGGATAGTGACCCGATCCCGACCTACGGCAAAGTCGAGGGCGAACCTATGTTTTCAGGAAGACGTGTCAAGCGTGGGTTGTACCGTGCATCAGGCAAACGCTCCCTCAACGCCGATGTGAATGGCAGTTACAACATTTTGCGCAAAGCATCTCCAAACGCTTTTCAAAGCAATGGAGTAGAGGCTGTAGCAGTACAGCCAGGACGGTTACACGTCTAAACGACCTCTGGCACATTTGTCATAGGTTTCCGATACTGTCCTTACATTCCCTTACGCGGAAGCCGTTTCCGTAAAAATTTTTATGAAGGAGCATGTATGAAAGGACTTTGGTATCATCCCCTCAAGCGCGTCGTCGTTGTAGCTATGTTATTTACTGTGTTACTGGCATTGAGCGCAATTCCAGTGGTCCATACCACGTTCACGGCTCGTGCCAACGGTACTAGCGGTTGCCAACTCCAATCAGCCAAAGGCAACATCCAGCACGTGATCTACGTCCAGTTTGACAACACCCACTTCACCCGCGACAACCCGAACGTTCCGTCCGACCTTGAGCAGATGCCCCATCTACTCAACTTCATCGAGAGCAATGGTGTGCTGCTCTCCAACCACCACACACCCCTCATTTCCCACACTGCAACCGATATCTTGACCTCGCTAACAGGTGTATATGGCGACCACCACGGTGTACCGGTCAGCAACAGTTTCCGTTACTTCAATCCAGATGGCACCAGTAACCCCGGGGTTTCCTTCGCCTACTGGACCGACCCTATTTTTGATCCGAGTACATCGACACCAACCGATACAACTCTTAACATGCTCACCGCTGCTGGTAAGAATACTCCAGCCCCTTGGGTACCGTACACTCGTACTGGCTGCAACTTCGGTGCTGTTGCGACGGCGAACACGATACTTGAGAATACCGCTGTCGACGTCGCTAAGGTATTCGGACCAGGCTCACCACAGGCGACTGAAGCGATGAATAATCCGACGCTGGCGCAGGCCGACTTCGTTGGTATCGGCATCCATTGTGCAAAGGCAGGGGCGCTATGCTCTACTGCCAACACAGGTCAATCCGATTTGTTACCCGATGAACCCGGCGGATATTCGGGCTACATGGGCCTCTTCGGTCACAAATATGTCGCACCCCAGATCAGCCCGAACGGACCGCTGACAGACCTGAACGGTAACGTTATTCAGGACCCCCACGGCAACGTCGGCTTCCCCGGTTTTGACGGCATGTCTGCCTCTGTATCGCTTGCCTATGTAGCAGCAATGCAGGAGCACGGAGTTCCGATCACCTACGCCTATATCTCCGATGCCCACGACGCGCATCCCAATGGCCCCGCTTATGGTCCTGGGCAGGCTGGCTACGTCGCGGCACTCGCTGCCTACGACAGTGCCTTCGCCAAGTTCTTCGCCCGCTTAGCCAGCGATGGCATTAACCAGACCAACACCCTCTTCGTCTTCACAGCCGACGAGGGCGATCACTTCGTAGGTGGTACTCCCAGCCCATCTGGCTGCGATGGTGTGACCACTCCCTGTACCTACAGCCAGATCGGTGAGATCAATGCCAACATGGCCGGTTTACTGGCAACACAGCAGGGTATCACGACCGCCTTCAAAGTGCATTCTGACGCTGCTCCCACCGTCTACATCACCGGTAATCCCGCAAGAGACGATGAGACGATCACACGGCCTTTTGAGCGTGCCGTGGGGAAGTTGACAGCCGTGAATCCGATTACGGGTAATACCGACACACTTACTAAGTATCTGGCCGACCCGGTGGAGATGAAGCTGCTACACATGATCACCTCCGATCCTGCCCGCACACCCACCTTCACGATGTTCGCCGATCCCAACTACTTCCTCTTTGCAGGCGCACCCAACTGTACCTCTCCTTGCGTCACGGAGCAACCCGGCTTTGCCTGGAACCACGGTGATGTTGCACCCGACATCAACACTACCTGGCTGGGCATGGTTGGACCTGGTGTCGATCAAACAGGCGTCAATAGCACTATATGGTCGGATCACACCGATATTCGCCCAACTATTATGATGCTGCTCGGCTTGAAGGACGACTACAGTCACGATGGGCGTGCGCTCTTCGAGGCCCTCAGCGGCTATGCAGTGCCAGCAGCACTAAAGAAGAGTGGCAGCGTCGCACTCCAACTCGCCCAAATCTACAAGCAGATCGACGCCTGTGTGGGTCAACTTGGTCTCAAGAGCCTGGCTGTCTCTACAAAGGCCTTGGAGAGCGGCAGCTCGTCCGATGACAGCACCTATACTCAGCTCGAAAACCATCTCATCTCGATCAACAGTCAGCGTGATGCCCTCGCGGTCCAGATGATTGCCTTGCTGGAAAACGCCGAATTCCATGGCCAGGTAATCAACCAACAGCAGGCGCAGCAACTCATCTCCCAGGCTCAGGCATTACTCAACCAGGTAGATAGCATGTAGCCATCCCACTCACGAAGCTTGCTCCTCAGCAGGCTTCGTGGGCCTCTCCAAAAAGATAGACCTTCACATTCCTCAATTCAGTGAAGGTCTATCTCAGAAAGGCACCCACCGCCTTTCATTAATATTTAGTACGTAGTAAGGTTACACTATAGGCTCTCAAACTCCTCTCCCCAGATGCGCGTGATCCCCGCTACCCTCAACGCCTTCACTCACGAAATGAACGACATCCGTAGCGAAGAACTTCACTTCTGGCGACAACGTCTCGATAGCAGCTACTGGCTCGTCCACTACAGCAACCTCTACGCCTACGGGCGCACCTCCGCCAGTTCAGAACCCGCCTGCCATGTTCGCTCGCCTCCCTCCAAAGCACCCTCCGCCTTGTCGGCCTCAAGGTTGCAGTTTGCATAAGCTCAGCAAACTGCCTTGACATTGCTCGATGCCAAAAACAAAATAAGCAATGTCAGCAGTATCGCCACTATCACCAGCACAAGCGGAGTTATCAAACGACGCCTCATAAGCAAACCTCCCAGCAACGTAGTATCCTGCCCCTCAGTGAAAAGTCAAAATTCTTCACTATAGCACAGCTTGTAAGCATACTCATGAATAAACAAGTTGTAGGGGAGCAAAGCTTTGCTCCCCTGTATCCTTATAGTTCTTCCCAGGTATTTTCTACATCTCTCAACCATTATGGCTTTGGCGAAGCATCTGCATCAATCACCTTCGCCGGATTCACTGCTCCATTGCTAGGAGTAGTGGAGCCGCTCCCAGATGCCTGTACCCCGGGTCCCATACCTTGATCATCTTCCTCTTCCACATCAATATCCTGTTGCACTACCGTCTGATCTGCACCCGTCCCATTGGTCTCTTTTATCATGTCGGGCTCTTGCATGTCTGGCTCAGGATCAAGAACAAACAACGCCTCTGCTGTAAATCGCTGAATATACAGCAACAGTAGCCGTTCCACATCAGGGAAGTCAATAATCAACCGACTGGGAATATTCAGATTCTGGCGGAACATACGACTCTGCACCGAAGGTGCAAGCAGTAAGAAAATGTCGCCAGGCAAACTGTTCTGCTTCGTGCGTCCAAACAAGCTGGTACGTGCTTGTAAGTGTCTCATTACTGCCCGTGGATCATAGCCATCATCTAACAACTTCGGTAGCACACCATCTTGCACCAGTGCCTCATCCAGCTTGTGATCCTTATGCTCCCAAAGCATCTGTTCCCATGTTGCAAAACCATCTGCTGCCATCGCAATGTTTTCACGCGCCAGATCAGGATTCATGCTCAAACTCTGGCTACTCATTGCTGTGCTATCAGTTCCCAGCAATGGCTGAAGCGTCGTTTTGCGCACTCGTTTCCGTAGTGTTTGAATGAGCGTACTCAAGGCTGGCAACTGACGAATATAATGGTTATCAATACTCTCGTATCGTTCAATGATGGGTGTCATGCTATCCATCGATGGAGGGGAGATCGAGAAGCGCATCGCCAGTGTTGCCAGTGTTGCCATCAATACCTGAGCCTGGCGCTGTTCGCGATTGCCTGTAAAGGGTCGATCTCGAAATTGTTGCTCAATTTCAATGGGGAGTTCCTCGCCCATCATACGTAAGAGCACTTGAGCGAACTCTTTCAGTTCCTCAGCCTCTTTCCCCATCCTTGCCCGCAAGCGTTGATATCCATCTGTCAACGACTCTACATCCAGTTTCTCCTCACGAATCTTCAGATTAAGCCATGTGCCTCCCGAACTAGTTGCCCCCGGTTGCATATCGCTCAGACTCAAGGCTAATCGGTTTGCCGCCAGCTCTCTCTGAAACGCTGCCTCGCGTGCGACCTCAATCAATCGCTTATACAATTGATCCACACGATCATAATAGCTACCGGGGCCACCTTTCCCATCGGTCAATGCTGTGCGTCGCAGCAACTGCAAGGCAATCGTATCTGCAATGTAATGAGTCACATCATTGACATCTTTCCTGTGCTGCGAACGCAGATCGTTGATAGTAGCATCTCGCTCCCCCATCAAATGCGTAATCCATCGCCAGAACCATGCAGCCTCTATGATCAGCATTACTGCAGCAATAACGGAGATAATACCACTTGCATAAGGTAACCAGGCGATCCAACTCAGTAACGCCAGACTGCCTGGATCATCCACTAACTGTGCAATGGAAAAACTGAGCAGTAGTCCAGAAAGTGCTGCCACTACCAGCTCTATCCAGAAGATCGTCTCCACTGACCACACTGGCCGACTTGCATCAAACAGGGCACGCCTGAAAATGAGCAATACAGCCAGGATGAGAGCTATCAACACTCCCCACATGGCAAAGGCGGTTGGCGACTCATCAACCCTCAAAGCTGTCTGCATAATGCGTAAGAGATTAGAATCGGGAGCCTTCACGAAAATCACATGCTCCAACCATGCCAATCCCAGTAAACAGGCCAGGAAAATCAAACAGAAGGCCAGCACAAACGTCAACCACATCATGGGCTTCGCCAGATGCAGCACTCCACCCAGAAAAGGAATACGTTCAACATGTTTTCTCAGATCATCAACAAGAGCCTTCCCCCGTTTTTCCAGCTTCGTCCGCCTATCCATCAGATCGAGCTTCGTGCTTTGATAGGCGTTCTGGAAATCGGAAATCGCCGTTCCTAATTCCTTGAGTTGGATACGTGCCCGCGGCACCGCTCCTGTGGCTCCCGTAAAAAAATCCGGATTCATCAAAATCCTCTGTGCCTCAAGCTGTGCGTTGACCAGAGGCGTTCCCTTTTTCAAAGCGGGGTCTCGATCTTCCCACTCCCGTAAACGCTGTTGAATTAACGGTGTACTGTCAACTGCGTCCTGTAACGTAGGAGCTAGAGTCATCTCTTGCGACCTATCAACTGTCTGTACCTCCTGGCGCAGTGCTGTTCGTTCGCTCACCGGTATGATGTAGGTGCGTGCCACATCGGAGAGATACTCTTCCAGATCGCTAATAGTCATTTCGCCGATGCTGAAGCTGAAACGTTTTGCGGTAAAGACATCTTCGGGTGGCTTCGCCGTGTTGAGTGCGTTAGGAATAGCTTGCAAGGCCTGAATATTTCCTGGTATCCTATCAGGAATGGCCTCCGCTACCTGGGCTCGCCAATCACTTAACCATGTCTCCACCAGGTTTTTTATGCGACGCCGTTCAAGGTCGTCTTCTGTGGCCCGGTCCTGAAGTACCTCCACTGCCTGCGTTACCAGACCATAGTTCAACCACCGTCTTCCCCAGCGAGCTGAATGCTCCACTGCTGCCAAGCCAATCAAGTAGGAGTGTGTCGGCAGTGTTACCCATTCCCCTTTTGGTTGGTTTTCCCCAGTTTTTGCCCTCAAGAGGAGAGTTGAGCTTGTGTCTGCTGGTCCAGGCGAGTTCACCCTCAAAGGAGGAATGATCAGCAGCACATACAAGAGCAACTCTGCCAGATATGTCTGCATTGCACCAGCAATCAACGCAGAATTATCACTATATTTTTCGCTCAATATCAGTGAGTCGATGTGATCCCATTTGTTTTCCCAGCGTAGCCCTTGAATAAGATCGACAGGTGGTCCGGCTTCCGCACTATTATCCAGGCACACTATTGTCACACTGACCATCGCTTGATGGCCTTCTCGCTCCAGCTTTTTGAAATGCTGCTTCACATGAGCTGCATAGGTTGCAGCACTTACCAGCGACTCCCGATGTCCGGCATCGCTGAGAAAAATGATACGCACGGTCGCGTCTCGCACACTGCGCCCTGCCACCCCTGCTTTATTTAAGTCTGCCACTGCGGCAATGCGGTTGTTACGGATACGATCAATTTCCTGGGTAATCTCCTCAATACGCTGCTGGAAGACATCAAAGGGGCGAGCTTCGCTAATCAGTCCGCTTTGCTCATCCTCAAGTACGGAGAAGAAAGCATGCGAGTTCCCCATATCGACCTGTCCTGTCAAGGTCGTTTGCTCTGGTTTTTGGACTGCCTGTGTTTTGGGCGGAACGGGCTGCACATGAGGTGATTTTTGTTGGTGACGGATCGTTTCTACATCCTCAGTACGCAATGGTGGAATAGCGCGAAACGAAAGAAAATCCGTCAAAAATCGCCAGTGATGCAGGTCATGGACTTTCATTTCACTTGCCAGGTCGGCCACCTCGACCCGCAATCTCTCCATTACATCATCTTCATCTGTGCCGCGCATATCAATCACTAAAGCTGCCGATGGCAGAGGCAGTGTGCCTCGTTGCGCTAAATTAGCCTCGATCAGGTTCATTTGCATAATAGCATTCCTCCGCATGAGCTGACGTATCAATTTGAGTTCAGTTGTCGTTCTGTTGGGATAATGTAGTTAGCCATGACTTGACGTATCCGGTGAATATGCAGATAAATCAGCTTTTCTGCATCAGGAAAACGGACAGGGCGTATCTGGGCTGAATAGAGGAGATCGAGTTCTTTGAGAAATTCATTTCCTGCCTCTCCAGGTGCAAGCAGCAAGTAGAAGCGATCATCACCTGCCATCTCGTCGCGGTATCCCAGTAGGCGATTGCGCTCCCGCAAATCATCCAATGCTTGCTCAGCCGTAATTTTGTGTTCTTCCAACCGTGCCAGGATACCGCTTCTCTCAAGTGCTTGTGCTAGCGCGGGATCGTTGGCACACTGATTGCTTACCCATGCCGTCAGTACACGTTCGATGGGATGCTCTTGCCTGAGAGCAAAACCGGCCAGAGATTGCTTTTGACCTTTCCCATTGCTCCCATTACGCCCTGCCTGCCCAAGCTTCGCCTCCCTGAGGATCCGCTGCAGTCCCATAATATTGTTCTCTAACACTGATGGATCATCTGACGAACGATCCTTCAGATCAATATACTGGTTGAGCAATGGTTGCAGGGTCGCCATCTCAAATCCCACAATATCTAATAAGAGCAAAACCACGACTAGCATGGTGCTTAATGCATGCATGCTCTCCTTCAGCCGTTCGTCGGGTCTGCTTAATCGCTCCTGCAGCTTACTCAGATACTGTTCAACGACAATCAGTGGTTTCTCTGCTCCCAGTAGCTGCAATACCCATTTCATTAGTAGATTCAGCGAGCTTGGTGTAGACTCAAGATAATTGTATAACTCATCAAAAGATTCGGCGATTTGTTCCCATTTCAACAAATCTCGACGGCTATTCAAACTCAACCAGGTCAGTGTTTGCGAGATACCCACCTGTGTCTCGCTCAAACCGGGCTTCAGCTTTTCATAGGCCCTTTGCTGTTGTAGCGATGCTCGCATTTGGGCTGCACTCATCGCTTCGTCAAAGTTCCTAAGGCGTTGATGATAACTACACGTCTGCTTCTCAGGATCATATAATCCAACCTCTTGTAACAGCGCAAGGGCTACTCGGGCCTCAATAACTGCGCGTACCGCCTGTACATGCATACGCGCCATGTCATTCAGTTTACTTACTATCTCTACACGCTGCTGCTCTTCTTTTTTCCCGAAGAGCCATATTCTTGGCTTGTGCAATCGTTGGAACTTTTCCTGTGCCTGTCTGGCTTCCCGTTCAAACTGCTCACGGTACTGCAACAAGTCCGGTGGATTATCTGCTACCTCGTGTATTTCCTTAATAAGTTCAGTTAACTCGCCAACCTGATGGAGCACACGCGGTAACATGCCTCGGGCTCCATGAAAGAGCAATGCTGGCAAGCGTGCTGCCTGTGCTTGGAGACCTTGCAGCTGCTGATACAGTTCCCCTATCGGCACTGTATCATCAAGCTCGTTATGCACAAGGGCTGTTGCCTCTCTTTTAATGTGCCATGGCACAAGCCAGGCACTCTCCATGGCACTTTCCAGCGAATGGCCCTTGCCTGTATACAACTGGCTGATACTCTGACTAAAACTCTGCAAATCCTGGCTTGAGGAAGCAAGTTTCTTAGTTTGCACAGGAGCAGTCAACAGGTGTCCTTGAAAATCTTCAAGAGCTTGCAACTCAGGTACCACCATCGTAAATGCATCAGGCACGATAGTACTCACCTCCTTTTGCCACTCCTGCAACTTCTCCTGTACGTCACGACGCAAGCGTCCTCGTCCCTGCTCCTGATCAACCTCGCTCGTATCATGCATGATCTCAATAATTTTTGCCACCAGACCGTAGTTTAACCAGCGTTCCCCCCAGCGAGCCGAATACTCTAATGATGATATTCCTATCAGGTAGAGAGGCCATGGCAGCGTAATGTGCTCGATCTCCTTGTCTGCGAAGACGTAAGGACTCACACTCTGCTCCGCCACCATTTCCTGGTCAGCCACGACTAAACCTTCCAATGAGAGCAACAGCAGCACATACAGAATAAGCTCCACCTGGTACGCTTGAATATCGCCGCCAATGTACGCCTCGTCATCACCATACGTATGCATCAAGAACAGCCCATCCAGAGCAGGACGAAGACCTGGCGTTTTGTTCAAGTACTCTGCCAGCTTCAAGGGATGATGCCGTGCAGGATCAGCATTCATGCAAATGATCAGAGCAGTCAGCCGCCTATCGCGACCAGGGCGTCCCACCTCGTCGTATTCATGATTGCCCTTCTTCAGCCACTCTGCATAGGTCGCAGCACTCACGAGCGAATCCAGGTCTTCCGCATCCACCAGAAAGAACACCCGCACTGTGACCTGCTCGGGATTGGCCGCGAGTGGAAGGGCTTCTCCTGCGTTTTTACTTTTGTCCCGAATCGCCCCCGTGCGGTTGTTGCGGACACGATTGAGGTGCTGGATGATCAGTTCCTCAATCAGTGCCTCTTCCCCTTGCAGGGCCTTTGAATGACCGTGGCGATTCGTCAGGATAAAGTCCGCATCTTTCCTTAGTGGTCCCTCTGCATTCAGCGGAGCCAGCTTGAGAAAGTCGATGCACTCAGTCAGGTGACGCCAGCGATGCACCTGATTGAGTCGCATTTCAGTCGTTAAATCTTCTAGCTCTACCGCTAGATTCCAGATCAGAGGTGGATCATGGTCGCTTCCCTGGCGTACATCTATCACAACCGATGGCCCCGGTAAGTGCAGTTCCGCCAGCTCCTGGTATTGTTTCCCATCCCAAAAGCCGCTACCTTGAAGAGGCATAATTACTGCCTCCTTTACTCATGACCATTACTTTCAGCCAATTCGGGAATTTCGCTTGGTTCGTATAGCTCAACATTTTGTCCTCTAACGGTGTAGAGTCGGCGAATTACATTTGTCTCAATCACCCTCTGCTGTGCATCTTTTCCACTGTACACAGGGACGCCAATACGCTGCTTATACGAGCCATTGGTCTCTGAGCTATTGCCGTTCAGCTTGCTTTGACGATACCATGCACGCCGTCGTTTTAGGAAGGCATCCAGACAACGACCTGTCAGATCGGTGACTGCCGACATTGGCAGACCATCGACGTAGTAGAAAATGGCAATTTCGGATGGATCTCGCGATGGAATAAGGGTACATTGTCCCTGTCCAAAGGCCTGATTTATGGCCTTCAAGAGTGCTCCTCGCTGTTCCTCATTCTTATAATAAGCACTGACGTGACGGGCCTCCCGCAATTCACTGGCAAATTGTGGGCTAAAGCTGACAAGCGAATGGGCTTTGGTCGCTGCATCGCGCAATCGTTGTAGCAGTATCTCTTCACCTGTTTGCAGCAACACATCCACTACAGAATGTTCCGTCACCTCGGCATGAACCTGTTGACGGGCATAGCTCTGTGCAAAGTCTAAGAGCAGATCAATCTCTCCTGCAAACAGCGCATCTAACTTCCCTTGATCGTCTAGCCACTTACGGAATTCTGCTAGCAGATCTATTTGTTGACTTTCGCCGGTCACTAAACGACCAATATTGCCTCCTGCTTGCCTCTTTTTTCCCTGAGTAGCGAAAATACTCACCAGATTGGCGTAGCGGGTAATTTCTTCTGCTGTGGACAGAGCAGGCATATGCAGGAGATGATTCATTTCTATATGGAAATCTTGATCGGCTGTTGCCCATTTAGAATTGTTTTTCCGTTGTCTGAGCAACTTTTGTAGAATAATGTCCAGGTTGCGTAACGACTCGGCGCAGTGACTCTGTAACACGTTCAGGACATCAATGGCTGCTGTATGTGATATACGCTGTAAGGTATTTTCCAGGTTGCCGTGTACTGCTCCTAGAGCCTGTTGTAATGCCCGTTCTTTCCCGAAAATGGCTCTCTCTAACCCATTAATCTTCCGTAATACCTCGCTATCGTTAGCGGTTCCCTGAGTTGGTTCTTGTACCCCGAGCGTGGACGTCAGAATATTGTCCATATCCCGGTACTCGTCACGCAGGTCGCGGAGTGAGAGACCCGTTGCTATAGCTGCACGACGCGAACTGATCATGTCGTTGAGTGCTGTTGCTGCTAAGGTCGCTCCCTTTTCCTCTATGGATTGGCGGCCACGCTTGGCAATTTCCTCTTTGTCAAATTGCCAGGCACTACGAAGTTTGCTGGCCTGCTGCTGGACGGACATATCTTTTAACTGTGTCGCTATCATTTGTAAGCTGGAAATAGACAGGTCTTCCGTCAGGCGTTCAACCAAATGCCCATAGCGATCTTCAGGTGTATCCCCTTGCAGAAAATCTGTCAATGTACTTAGTAGCGGTCCTGCTTGTCGATCTACCTTACCTGCATTTGGAATCACAAACTCACCGTTTGACTCTGTGGGCTTACCACCGAAGACTAGCGTGTCAATGAGCCGCACGGCGTCGCGCTGAATAATCTTCTCTTCCAGATCTCCCAAACTAATCGTGACTACCGTTGCAGAAGACAGATGCGATGGGAGCTGGGTTTGCCAATCTTGTTCGCGCAACACATGGTTATCAACTTCACGTTCCTGAAATTCCGCTGCAATATCGGTTGCCGGATCATGCGTGAGACGTATGAGTGCGGCTGTGGCTTCCCTCAGTTGCTCGATCGAAGCCATGTATCGCTCGCTTCCCCAGCCGACCATGATCGTTCGTCCTCGATAGCTTTTAGCCCCTACATTGTTTCTTGATAAACGTGAAGCAGCCATCTCCGCGTAGAGAGCCAGCGTATTCGACAAACTCAGGTCGGTCATTCCCTGCATCCCTGGTTGTAGGATAAAGACATCGCAGTGTAGAGGTGAGGGAATTTGGGCCGTCTGAGCACAATCGACGACTATGTCGAGTAAACGCTCCAGCGAACCACTGCCTGTTGCTCCCACTGCGCTGACAACCAGAGCAATGGAAAGCTCGACCTGCCCACCACCACTTTTGACTAGATCAGTAATACTTGTGGTCAGCCACTCTTTCATGCGGGCACGATTGATCGCTATAGCTCCCGCCGCATTATAGCGGATACTCCCTCCACCCGAGCCTTGTATTTCCGGTAAGAAACCAGGATAGAGGATCTCTTTCAAATAGGGATAATTTTCCTGATTTCTGCGGATGGTATCCATAAACTGCGGATTAATCGTCATCTGGAACCATTCACCACTGCGCAGCCCACTATAACGTGTGGGTAGATGAGCAGTATCAATATAGCGAACCACTGCCTGTAGCTCACTGGCCGGGTGCGCCTTCACCTGCTTCAAAAATTCCATGCCGACCCCCGCAGCGACTGTGCCAGCCGTGATCACAAGGAGCTTATGCGTCATGTTCTTCCTCTCTCTCTCTCGGTACTTTCTAAGTATGAATGATGACAAATGATACCTATGCTGTACATTACTCTTAAACGAGAATGTGGTACTTATGTCCAACGCCTCCCTGCTGATGTCTCAAAAGAAGCCACTTTCTTATTATTGACGTAAATCTTACGCCCCGGTTTAATTTCCATCTTTTGATTTGTAACGGGTTGGGGCTTGCTCTGTCCTGGAGTATCGATAGCTAGCTGAGCTGCATTGCCATTTCTCGATCGAATATAGACTTTGCCATCTTGAGGAAACACCAGCTCAAAGCTTGCCATCGCAAAGTTGAAACTTCCTTTCGTCTGCAGATCATGAGAGCTAATGACCGCTCTACGGAAACGGCTCAAATCCACATCACCGTTCGGCCTCCCATTCGTCAGGTACCCATATGGTTTCGGCTGATTTTTTTGTCTGAGCCAGATGAGCCATACTACCAGAGCAAGAATTGCCAAAACGCCCAGAATGCTTGCGGATGTCAGAATGAGCGGCACATACTTGTTTATCTGGCAGTTGATGTTACACTTGAGTGGTGGTGGCGGTGGTAGCGGTGGTGGCTTCAGCAATTGTAGCGTAAAACTTGTCTGCCGCGTTACCTGCTGATATGTACCCTTGATATCTATTTTTACCTGTCCTGGCTGATAATAGATCATCGAGTCATGAGCGAAAATGGCTGTATTGCCCTGCTGGTTCAGCACGATATCATTGGCAGGAGGGCCTGCTGGTTGCCCGTTGACCAGCAATGTCACGGTGGCAATAATTTGCCCCTGTCCAGGAGTAGGTGTCAGCACGTTCTGTCCATTGAGGAACTGCGCCGCAATGTGTACTGGCTTGTTATCGTAGGCGATGGTTTTTGCTGTAGGCTCAACCAGTTGTACCTGCAGCGGCGAACTGACGAGCGCGTATACCTGTGCATCAGGGTCACCACTCGTGTTCACTGTATAATTGCCTGCAAGAATCGGCCCCGACACATTGAAGCTATCGATCTCATAGTGACGGTCAGTGGACTTCTGCACTCCCTGCGTTACCACAGTGCCATTCGGAGCTACCAGCTTGATGTTGTAATTGCTACTTGAGCGGAATGTGACAATCGAGACCTGCTGTGCAAAGGTGTCAATCGACACCGGAAAATCGCTTCCGTGTCCCTGTACCTGCGTAAAAGAAAGATTGAGCCATTGGGCGTAGAGCTTGATTACCTCTCGTGCCAAGTCTTTTGGACCTGTCACATTGGTGTAACTCGTGTTAGTACCTTTCGTAATATCTGTAAGCAAACGGCTGGCATCCTGCCCATCGCTTGTTGTAGGATCAATCGTCAACCCAAAGGCACTTACAGGGATTCCCGCATTGCAGAACTGCCCGATCAGGTTGTGACGAATGTCATCTTCCTGGTGCGGCCCATCGTTATTGCCAAGCCCTGTCGGATTCCCGTCAGTAATCACGATCACACGCGAGCCAGTTGGATTCCTCTGTTGACGCAACAGGTCAAGTGCCTGATTCATTGCCGGACCGAGTGGTGTATTGCCGTCAATGGGGTAGTTCTGCACTTTATTTTGCAGATCGAGCCTTTGTGTCGTATCTGAAAGTGTATCAGGCCCAAGAATTGGCAATGGTAGAGTATTTCCACTAAAAGGAATCACCGCCATCTTGCCCGGCCATAGGTCGGCTAGTGCCTTTGTCACCGAAGTGCTATACCCATTAGGGTCTGTCGGATTACTGCCTTGTGTCAAGCTGCCCGAGCGATCTAGTAGCACTACCAACAGCGACTGGCTTCCAGGGTTAGCTGGTGCCGGACAGCTAGGTGCTTCTGACCAGTGATGAGCCGTGACCATCGCATGAGCAACATTTCCATTAGAGATAAAGCCAGTTCCCAAAATACCACTACAAATGAGAAAGATAATACCGAAGAAAAATGCGACTCGGAAACTACTCATACTCCTGGGGAATATTCCTACCATGAACATACTCCTTCTCTTCCAGCAAACGTGATGCGTATTGGCAAGAACTGATTTTTATTAATAATTATGGAATTGGAATTTAGACTAATTCGCGTCAAACAGCTTGTAGAATGGGCTCATGTGATTCTCATCAAATATGGCTCACACGGCTTTCAGCCTTGCTTCGCAAGTATTTAGTCTAAATTCTGAACAAAACCTTATGAAAAAAACTTCTCTAGCTATACAGACGCAACAATAGGTAGCAAATCAAAAATCTATATCTCTCCATTGAGAGCCAGAATAATCAAAACTACCTGCTGAACTCCCAAATGTGTAGAAGCTAATATTTGACAATGATAGATTATGCTGATTAACATTACCACAATTCACCATAGTATGCAAGAGATATATTTTTCTATTTTCAAGGCAATTTCATAGATTAGATGAATATTCTTTCATAAAATCGAGTTTTAATAACGTCACAGGCAAAAATACGCCTTTAGAAACTTTATGCGTATCCATCAATGTCCCCTAAGTTCAGATCACTAGCTGTTAGCGTGACGTTCACATTTCTAGTAAAATGAACACTGTAAAAATGAAAAATTGCGCTTTAGCTACTAACCTCCTAAAGTATGTTATTGCAAACATATACTTTAGATAAAGAAATTGGCTCTCTCTAGACCGTCTCCGGTTTTTTTGGTAGAGTCTACATAGGTATCTTGCCAAAAAGCTGACCAACAACATTGACCCGTATAGGATACATATATTATGAAACTCACTCTCTACTGGTCATACTCAACTCGCTCGCTCATACGGGGTGGGCAACGTACCATCCTGGCCATCTTTTGTGTTGCTGTGGGCGTCATGGCCATTGTCGCTTTACAGTTAGTTGGCCTCAGTGTCAATCAGGCTCTGATCGGCAACATCATCGAGGCCAATGGCGGAGATATTCGCGTCAATGCCAATATCACGCCTCTGCGTCAACGTGACCTCAGCGTGCTTGACCAGTTGAAACAAAAAGGCAAAATCACCGACTACGCTACCTCCTATGATGCAGGTGGCAGTATCACCCTTCCCTCTGGCGACGAAAATACCTTTAGCTTTATAGGCATATCCGACAACTTTCCCCTTGTCGGACAGGCCAACTTCATCGCTCCCTCACATAACCTCACCATCCAGCAAGTTGTCACAGGCCACAATGTTGCCATGAGTTCTCTCGTTTTCCAGGAAATTCATGCTCACATTGGCAGTACCTACACCGTCAAAACGTTGGATAATCGCCTTGTTCCGATTACTGTTGCCGCCGAATTTCAGGAAGGAGGAGCATTTCTTGGTCCCCAGGTATTTATTGCACAGTCCACTCTTACCTCCACTCCTGGCCCGAACGGCTCTCCCGTACCGGCACAATACGATACTGCTTACGCCACGGTGCCGGGCGCAAACATCAGTTCGGTCAAAAGCCAGTTGAGCCAGGCCCTTCCCTCGGTGCGGGTGATTACCGCTCAAGACCTACTTAAACAACGCCAGAAGGAAGTCGATCAAATTCAGCTCTTCTTGCGTATTGTCGGCTTGCTGGCTCTCTTCATCGGTGGCGTAGGCATTATCAATACCATGCAGGTACTCTTGCGGCGGCGTCAGGTCGAAATCGCCATGCTCAAAACCACCGGCTATCGCCAGCATGATCTCTACGCCCTCTTTGGCTTGGAAGCGGCTCTCCTGGGCATCACCGGCGGCGTTATCGGTACAGCAGCAGGTATCGGAGCCAGTTATCTAGTGCGGGCCGTCGTCGAGAACGCTTTTTTCCTGCACTTGCCGGTCATCTGGGATACCCTGACTATCTCCTCTGGCCTGCTCATCGGCCTGGCAACCGCCCTGATCTTTGGTTTGTTACCCATTGTCCAGGCCAGTCAGATACGCCCTCTAGCCGTCTTACGTGAGATCAGCGAAGGTACAAAGACATCATCACGCCTCACCACTATTGTGCTACTTGTGCTACTTTCGCTCCTCTTCGTCATCCTTGCCTCAACCATCCTGAGTGATATCGTCACTGCCGCTATCGCCGTGTATGGCGGTTCCGGTGTCGTTTTTGCCCTGGCTCTGGGTTTTGGTCTGCTTGTGCTGGCCGTCTCGAAGCTACCCGTTTATGAGCGCCCTCGCCCCCGTATGCTGTTATGGGTGTTACTTGCTCTTGGTCTGTTTGTTGCCTCAGCTCTCATCGCTACTGGTCTGGCCTTTGCTGGTATAAAGCTGAATGACTATGCCACCGGACTTGGCTATAGCGTCTTTGGCACGTATCTTCTCGTTGTCCTGGGTGGCCTGGGTATTGTCCTCGTCGGTGGTTCACTGGTCTTCTTCCTGGCAACACTCGTCAATAGTATTGTCATGTTCTTGCCGCGTTCCTGGAAAACCACCGTCATGCTGGCCTATCGCAATATGGGGCGGCAGCGATTACGCACCACTACGACCCTCACTGCCCTTTTTGTCGGTGTCTTTGCCATTGGTCTCATCCTTGTGTTGGGGCAGGGTATCAAAGACACGATCAATAGCACGCTCAGTACTCTCTTTACCCGTAACGTCTTTGTCATCGTCCCGCCCAATCAGAAACAGGCTGTGCTCAACCAACTGCCTCACCTCAAGGGCCTTGACTCCAGTAAAACCCTGATCAATCCCATCGTGCCACAAATTTATCCTCTGCTCGTCAATGGACGCGACATTAACACCATTCTCAAGAGCCTCCAAAGCAAAGACAAAATCGACAAAGGTGATGTCCTCAATAACCTGACCGATGTTGAAGGTTTTGTGCTCAATGGTAATAAGAACAATCTGCCGATCATCGTTCTCAAAGATGGACGCAACTTGCAAGCTTCTGATGCGGGCACCGATAATGTTGTACTCAATTCTCTGCTCGAATATGCTCCTGTCAACCTGCATGTTGGTGATACCGTCATCGTACAAAGCGTCGATGGCAGCGTTACCCGAACCCTCAAAGTCGTCGGCTTCTATGATGGCAAAGCCCGCACCGGTAACCAGAACTTTGCCAGTATTCTCGCCGACTCAACGCTCACCGAACAATTGGGCCGTTCCCTTACCGTGGAAGTCTTCTCGCTCAAAGTCGATCCCGACCAACTGCCAGCTCTCAAACAGCATCTGAACAAGACCATTCCCAACGCCGTCATCCTCAGCATCATTGATATTGACTCGCTGATCAATCAAGTTCTCGACAACCTGATCATTATGCTCAGCACTGTTGCTTCCCTCGCCATGATTGCTGGTTTGATCATCATCGCCAATGCTGTCGCCCTTGCCATGCTTGAACGGCGACGTGAGATCGGCATTCTGAAATCCGTCGGCCACACCAGCCGCTCCATTCTCGCCACCGTCCTCATCGAGAATGGCCTTGTCGGCACGCTGGGCTCGCTCGTCGCGATGCTACTGGTTGTCGGTGCTATTAGCGCCCTGAGTACCTTTGCTTTTCATATAACCATAAGTATTGGTCCTGGTTTAGTAGGGCTGATCATCAGTTCAACTGCTCTGATTACGATGCTTGTGGCCGCTCTTGTGGCCTGGAATGCGGTACGGGTGCGACCGTTAGATGTGTTGCGCTATGAATAATTGAACGCATCTCAACTTTGCTGGACTGCCCCCACCTGTATTGACAGACCAGCTAGAATAAACTTAGTGAAGTGTCACTCTTGAGGTCAGAGAAGAGGAGCAACCTATGACAGCAGATCCTTCTGGAATGCAGGAGCCTGAGAAGCCGGAGTTCCATTTCTCCAAAGGTCAACGTGTGCGTATTGTTGAGGGTCCATTCATCGAATTTGTGGGCACAGTCAGCGAAAGTCACAGGGAACACAAGAAAGTGACCGTGCTGATTTCCTATTTTGGCAAAGAGACACCATTTGTCTTCGACTTCCTTCAGGTCGAGAAAATCGAACCGTTTTTACCGTAGACGCAAAGCGTCAACCACTCAACCGTGATCATTATTCTTTACCTCCTCTGTGTCCTCTTCAAAAGGATAAGCGTCAGGCGTATGTGTTGCAGTAAGTACACCGCTAGCTCTTTTTAATTGCTCCTTATCCCAACTTACCAAAGGGATGTTTCTTTGATGAGCCAATGCTACATAGATAGCATCACTACCGCGTAATTTGAACGTGGCGGCTATGTCAATTGCGTTTTTAACTAGCATTGAATTCAATGAAACAAAGTTCATTGCCTTATCTTTACTTATATTTGCCACAATTTTCTTAGCTACAGCACTATCACCTGTTAACCTGGATATAGCTCCTGCAACCTCAATGAGTAAGAATTTCGGTACGACTAAAAGTCCCCCTTTGGAGGTGAAATGTGTTGCCCAGAGGCTGCTAGCAGAATAATTGACATCTTGCGGGGTGAGCCGACTTATCCATACACTGGCATCTACTACTACTCTCTCATCCATTAAAATTCGCGTCTCATTTCTCGTATGATTTCAACAGCATCAACTTTTGCGTTTTCTGGCAAGTGTGATCCAACTTCTGCCGCCAATTCATCTATTTTTTCCCAAAAAGCCTTGATCTCCTGCTCGCGAGTTAACTTTTCTACACTTTCCGGTTTCACACGTACAAAAACCTTCCCCCTCTTCATAAGATCAACTGTTTCACCTCTCTCAAGTATATGCAGCAACTCATTGATCTGTTTTTTTAACTCGTCTACTTCATTTGTCTCAACCAGTTTACTTACATCGAACCTTTTCATAACCTTCCTCCTTGGAGGCTCTACCGTAATCACACTATAGCAGACGTTCTCCATATTGACAAGCCATTTCCGCCATAGAGTGGGTGTCATTTTTTGCGTCGACCCAAGAGACATAGTAGAGGCGGCATTGATGACGCCAGTCAGCAGATTTCTGCATACTCAGGCGAGCGACTGGCGTCATCAATGCCGCCTCTACTATGTCTGGAAGAGACCTCTGGTACTCCAGCTTAATCTGGTAGACCTAGCGCAAATTGTCCACCAGCCGCCGTGCCATATACAGCCACCTCTCATCCACATCGTCAGGTACCGAGCAGCCATTTGCCAGGATCAGCTGTCGCCCTTTGGTTTCGGTGACTGCTGCCATAATCTCGTTGTCTAGTTCTACTTCGCCGCCGTGCGTCAATGGCCCACGCTCTGCTAGACCACCCATCAGGCATTTATCGGTTAGCGTCAAGGCCTCACTTAAACTTGGGCCGGTCAAGCGGTCACTCCAACTCATCACTGAGACGGGATAGTTTACAAAATCCTCAAAGTAGATTTCATCACCCTCTTGATCTGGGTCAGCATGCACATGGACAATGTTCAGCCAGCCATGTTGTGCCCCTTCTAGTGCTTGCAAATCATAGGGACGAGCGATGCGTGCGTATTCCTCGCGTGTGAAATCCTTGTTTGTTGCGCCCATGCACGAGAAAAAGATACCACTTGCCCCTGCTTCTATGGCTGCCAACATCAGATCATGTAGATTAGCCGCTATAGTTGTCATACCTTTCTCTAAAACACTCGCATTCTGGCGAGCCTGTTCGACCGCTTGCGGCTTACCGATAAAGCGTGCTATATAGGTAAATGGACTGAACAGTGTCAGGATCAGAGGAAAATCGCTTCCCAGTTGGGAACGTAACTGGCGAATGCAGACCAGTTGCTGTTGAAAACTCGGCGTATCCAGTCCCAGACGAGGTAGTTTGTCCCATTGCGTCGTCTGTGGCGTCGGATAAGGTAAATCCGGCATGATCTTGACAATATCCAGCTTGAACTTCTCAACAAAGAACTCATAGGTCATCTGGGCCATGCGTTCCCCTGAGCCTTCCGGCTTAAAATGGTGCCAGAAACAGAACGGCACGCGGTCAACAGGTTCTCCTGCCAGTGCTCCCCGTACACGCTCACTGGATGTCATTGAATTAGGCGATGTTGTCATCTTTTTCCTTACTTCCCTTGTTAGTCTCTTGCTATGCATCTTGATTGGGAGTAATGATCGGCTGTGCTGGCCCTGATTTTACTGGCGAGAGGCCCTGGGCGTAGCGGTTCTTATCACGCTGAGACCGCTCCTCAGCTTGCCTCATCAACGCATCATCATATAAACGCGCCAGTAGCGCACCGAGGACGGCACCAGCTGCTAGCATAGTTATCTTCACCAAAGTTGCACCAACGTTGCTCATGGTTGTTCCTTTCTCTATGTATATAGAAGTAGTGTTCTTTGCTGCAAAATGCCTTATACAAAGTATACGGCATGCCAGTAGGAAGAAGGAAGAAGAGCTTGTCCTTTGTCCTCAAGGCTCTCGACTCTTCTGCAACTTTCTGATACTATGTCCATCTACACATCAAAAACACCATCTTTTGTGGAGGGAACTGTTTATGGACGAACTGCAACGTCGCATTCGTATTGCGCGGGGTGAAATCCCCGCTGACCTTGTACTACGCAACGCCAGATTGGTCAATGTTTGTAGTGGGGAATGTTATCCTGCTGATATCGCTATCGCTGATGGTCTCATTGTGGGTGTCAGCACACCCGGCGACGGTTATTCTGGTCAGGAAGAACGAGATTTGCAGGGGCGTTGGGTGGCTCCTGGTCTTATCGATGGTCATATGCATATCGAAAGCACAATGCTACTCCTTTCAGAGTTTGCCCGTATCGTGACTCCGCGTGGTATTACCGCCGTCATGCTCGATCCTCATGAATTTGCCAACGTGATGGGTGTCGAAGGCATCCGCTATGTTCTCGAGTCAGGGCGTGATCTTCCGCTCTCGGCCTACGTCATGCTTTCATCCTGCGTCCCTGCCTCATCTTACGAGAGCCCCTACCGTATTCTCATGGCCGAAGACTTGCTGCCCCTTTTACAGGACGAACGTGTCTTAGGTTTAGCGGAGATGATGAATATGCCCGGCGTGCTCTATGGTGATGAACAAATTCTGGCTAAAATTACGGCCACTCAACAGCATGGCCTGGTTGTGGATGGACATGCTCCTGGACTGCATGGACGCGATCTCTGTGCCTATGCTACTGCTGGTATCATGTCTGACCATGAATGTACCACGGTGGAAGAAGCACGCGAGCGTATTCGCCTTGGTATGTGGCTCATGATCCGCGAAGGCTCAGCCGCTCGTAACCTTGATGCTCTGTTGCCGCTCGTCAAAGAAATGCATCCTCCACGTGTCTTCTTCGTCACCGACGACCGCGACCCGCAGGATTTGACCACTCGCGGCCATATTGACTCAATGGTTCGCCGTGCTATCGAACTGGGCCTTGATGCTGTTGAAGCTATTCGGCTGGCCTCCTATAATACTGCCCAATATTTCCGTCTCTATAATCGCGGAGCCATTGCCCCAGGCTTCGTGGCCGACATCGTTGTACTCGATGACCTCAACCTCTTTCAAGTCGAGTCCGTTTATAAAGATGGCAAACTCGTTGCTCAGCATGGTCACCTGCTGGTCGATGTACCTGCTCCGTCCTTCCCGGGCATCACGGGCACTGTTCATATCGGCAACATTTCACCCTCTGCCCTACGCATCCCTGGACATCCGGGGCTAGTCGAGGTCGTGGGCATTGAGCCTGGACAAATTACCACGACACACCTGCAAGAGGAAGCTCCTATCCGTGATGGCGAAATTGTGGCCGATCCTGCTCGTGATCTGCTTAAATTGGTAGTCATTGAGCGGCATCATGCCAGCGGTCGTGTTGGGTTGGGGCTGGTCAAAGGTTTTGGTTTACGTAAGGGAGCTATGGCTTCAAGTGTTGCCCATGATGCCCATAATCTGGTCATCGCTGGAGCCAATGATAACGACATTCTCCTGGCTGCACGCACCCTTGAGAGCATGGGCGGTGGTTTTGCCTGTGTCGTCGATGGCGAGATACGTGCCAGTGTCGCGTTACCCTATGGCGGCCTCATTTCACCATTGCCCGCCGCCGAACTTGTTCAACAGCTTCATGTACTTGATGCTGCCGCTGCTGAACTTGGCTGTACCCTTGACCATCCCTGCATGACGCTCAGCTTCTTGTCGCTCTCCGTCATTCCATCGCTGAAGTTAACCGATCAGGGTTTGATTGACGTTGAAACGTTTAAGCTTGTACCACTACAAAGGCAGATACATGTTACTTAACTTATTAGAATATCACTGGGCCGAGCATATCGACGATGCCTTAATGTTGCTTTCGCGATCGGACGTCAAGACTGTACCTCTGGCAGGAGGTACCTATTTACTTGGCATGCACGATGATAGCATTGAGGCCGTTGTCGATCTGCGTGACCTTGAACTGGCCTATATTTCCCCAGATGAACGTAGCATCCATATCGGTGCCATGACTACACTGCAAAGTATGGCTGACTCGCCTGTGCTTAAAGATTTCGCGCATGGTTTGCTTGCTCGTGCTGCACAGACCTCCTCATCCTCACGATTAATTCGTAACAGTGCGACGCTTGGTGGTACACTTGGTACTGGTGTAGCCTCCCAGGCCGATATACTAACTGCCCTGGCTGTGCTGGATGCCGAAGTGATCTTGCGCTCTGGATCTAAAACACAGGTAAACCTCACTGGTGGGACGCTGGACCGTCCAGGTCTGACCCTTTCTGGTGTGACTTATAAAGGAAAGCAAGAGCGACGTGTTCCTTTTAGCTCGCTTGTTCTTGAGCGTCGCCCCAATGAATTGATGATCGAAGTGCTTATTCCCCATCCTGGCTCTGGTAGTGCCGCCTCCTTTATGCGTGTAGGCCGTACTGCCACCGATGTTGCTCTCCTCAACGCGGCCGCTTTGGTGCAAATAACCAACGGGGCCTACCAGCGCGTGCGTGTCGCTCTAGGCGGTGTCAATATGGAGTCGCTACGGCTGCACTCGGTGGAGCGGCTGCTGCAAGGCCAGACCGTAGCCCGCCCGGCCACCTGGACACAATCAATCGTTCTTGTTTTGCAAACTGGCATGGCTGATTTCCGTCCTCCAGATGATTTCCGTGCCAGTAGCGAATATCGGCGCGTCAGTGGTATGAACCTTGTATATCGCGTACTCGAAGAGGCTATCAATCTTGCTCGTGGGAGTAGTCGAACGGCCTCATCTGAAGGAAACATATAGATATGGAACTCGAACTGCGGATTAATGGAGTGATCAAAAGCCTGGATGTAGCTCTCAACGAATCGTTACTAACTGTCTTGCGCCGGGAAGGATATTTCAGCGTCAAACATGGCTGCGAAACGGGTGAATGTGGAGCTTGTGCCGTGCTCGTTGATGGCATAGCCCGTCCCAGCTGTGTCATGCTTGCTGCTCAGAGCGGTGGCTGCACTCTCAGTACTGTCGAAAGTTTGGGTTCGGCCCGCAAACTTCATCCTTTGCAAGAAGCGTTCATCGATGCTGGTGCCATCCAGTGCGGCTTCTGCACCCCTGGCATGCTTCTCTCTGCTTCTGCCCTCTTACAAAGAAATCCCTACCCCACTGAAGATGAGGTCCGCGACGCCCTCTCTGGCAACCTCTGTCGCTGCACTGGCTATGTCAAACCTGTACAGGCCATCCTGCGTGCTGCTGCTATCTTGCGTGGTGAGACGGTTGCTCCCATCAGCCGTCCGCTCTCCGACGAAAATTTCAAACTCTGGAATCTGGGTTGCTCACCATTAGAACACGTCGAACATAATGCATCCAACACCAGCGACGACGTAGGGGCCGCAGGCAGTGCCCACCAATTCATTGCGCCCTCACCAGCACTCGATCCCAATCAAAATACCCCTACGGATTTCAATATCATTGGCAAACCTGAGCGCAAAGTCGATGCTGTCAAGCTTGCCACCGGCAAACCTGTCTTTGTCGATGATATTGAATTGCGCGATATGCTCTATGCCCGTCTGCTGACCAGTCCGCATGCTCATGCCATCATTCGCGATATTGATATCTCAAAAGCTCGTAGCCTCTCCGGCGTCCATGCTGTCCTGACTTACAAGGATGTCCAGCGTATTCCTTATATCCCTGCTGGACAAGCATCGCCCACATCTGGTCCGTATGATCAGTATTGCTTGGACAACATCGTGCGTTTTGTGGGAGACCGTGTTGCTGCTGTGGCTGCCGAAACACCTGAAATAGCCGAGCAAGCTCTCAGCCTTATCGACGTTGATTACGAAGTGCTGCCTGCCGTCCTTGATCCACGTCAGGCTACGGATCCCAACGCACCCTGTCTCCATCCCGAACCTGAGTCACGTCACATCCATGACGCCAAACGTAACATTGCTGCTCATCTAGAAGTTGGAGTTGGCGACGTTGAGCAAGGCTTCGCTGCATCCGATTTGATCGTCGAAGGCGAATACAGCGTTCCCCAGGTACAGCAAACGCCTATCGAAAACCATATTGTCATTACTTACTGGGACGAAGATGAGCGACTCGTGGTTCGTACTAACACCCAAAATCCCTTTCATGTGCGTAGCATCATCGCTCCTATCATTGGTCTACTGCCGAGGCGTATACGCGTCATCAAGCTGCGTGTTGGCGGTGATTTCGGCGTTAAACAGGATGTGCTTCTCGAAGATATCTGTGCCTTGCTCACTATGGCTACTGATCGTTCGGTCAAGCTAGAACTATCACGCACTGAAGAGTTCCGTAGCAGTCGCTCACGTTCTGCACACATTATTCATATGAAGACAGGTGTAAAGCGTGATGGCACGATCATTGCTAATCAGATGACGGTACTCGCCAACACTGGAGCTTACGGTATGCACTCACTCACTGCCCAGTGCGACACAGGCTTCCAGACACTCTCGCTCTATCCCTGTCCAAATATGCATTTTGTCGCTGATGTGGTCTATACTAATCTGACACCTGCCGGATCTTTCCGTGGCTATGGTACTCCTCAAGGCTGCTTTGCCCTGGAAAGCCATATTGACGAAATTGCTAAGCAGCTCGGTATGGATGCTTTGGCATTGCGCCGCAAGAACTGGCTCAAGGAGGGTGATACAAGCCTGCTGGCACAAGCTCTTAGCAAGAACCAGGAAAATCATGCTCAGATCATCAAAAGCTGTGGGCTACCTCAATGTTTGCAGATCGTCGAAGACAAACTTAGTTGGCACGAGAAACGTGGTAAGGGTGGTACCGATCGTTTTCGTCGTGGTGTGGGCATCTCCCTGGCCATGCACGGCTCTGTCAGTGCGAATTCTGGTGTGAGCGGAGCCAGCATCAAACTAAATGACGATGGCTCCTTTAACATCCTCGTTGGAGCTTCCGATAGTGGTAGCGGCTCTGATACTACCATTGCTCAGATCGCTGCTGAGGTACTGGGTGTGCATGTCGAAGATATACTTGTCCACTCTTCCGATACCGACTTTTTCCCTTTTGATACAGGTGCCAGCAGTCTTTCTGTCATCTACGGTAGTGCTGGTGCTACTAAAAAAGCTGCTGAGCAGGTGCGCGTGCAAATCCTTGATGTCGCGGGGCGTATGCTCAAGGCTGATCCCAACACGCTCACACTCAAGAACAGTATCATTACTGCTCCGCTTGGACAGAGCCTGACTGTCTCACAGGTTGCCTCTCACGCACTCTATGTTGAGCATCAGCAGATCATGGCAATCGCCTCTGAAACGGGCCACACTATCCCTCCCTCTTTTGCCGCTCAAGGGGCAGAGATTGAGGTCGATACTGAAACGGGTGTCGTGTGCGTTCTCAAAGCCATCTCAGCGGTTGATGGCGGGCGCGTTGTCAACCCTGTCATCGCAGAAGGTCAGATCGATGGTGGCGTAGCGCAAGCTCTCGGCTACGGTATCTGCGAAGAAATGATCTACGACTCTCAGGGTCGCTTACTCACTACTAATCTTAGTGACTACCATATCTATAACGCCATCGATATGCCCATGATGCAATCCTACCTTGTGGAGACTACCGATCCTTCCAGCCCCTTTGGTATCAAAACTGTCGATGACATCTCCGTTAATAGCATGGCTCCCGCCATCGCTAATGCCGTCACGGATGCCCTTGGTATTCGTATCCGTCAACTGCCCTTAACGCCTGAAAGAGTATTGCACGCCATCCATGCTCAAGGAGTAAAACACTGAGGAAGATAGACCTTTTGGGTCATCTTCCTCAGTACTTTTGGGCAAAACTAGGCTACAACTGAGATGACTGCTATAATCTGCGTCAGTTACCCTATGCCTGGAAGGCAAGGGTTTGTGTCTGAACTCCACCGCAACTCGGCATAGCGTTGCCGCCGTGCCGCTTTGGCTTCATCGTTCGACACTTGAAAAAAGTTGTTTACAGTTGTCAGCGTAGAGGAGAATTAGACCATTTTGCACGAGTTAGAAGAAAATACCAATTCATCCGCTATGGTCACCACTGCTGTGAAGTCAAAGCCTGAGGTAGCAGCGTCGCCTGATGCGAAAGAAGCGTCCTCTAAGCAGCGCAAGCCCGTGTTTAGTAGTGCCTTTCGTCTCAACATAAAGAATTTCCTACCGGGTGGTGATATCTCTCTACGTCGCTTCAGCATTACTGAAGCTGCCCTCCTGCTTGTACTGGCTTTATGTGCCTCCCGTGGGCTAGGAGTCATTCGCCAGATTATCTTTAACGCGCTTTTTGGTACAGGATCTGATGCCAATGCCTACTATGCCGCCGCACGCTTGCCGGAAGTACTCTTTGATCTCATCGCAGGTGGAGCACTGACGCATGCCCTCATTCCGGTTTTTCTCTCGTATGAGAAAGATCATGGACAGAAAGAGGCATGGCGACTGGCTAGCCTAGTTTTCAACGTCTTGCTGGTTGCCCTTACTCTTCTGGTAATACTTGCCGAGTTTGCTGCTCCTACGTTTGTTAGTCGCCTGCTCGTCCCTGGCTTTCCACTTTATGCGCAGACAATGACAACTTCACTCACTCGCATCATGCTCGTCCAACCGCTCATTCTGGGGCTTGGTACGGTGATCACGGCAACTCTCAATAGTAAACGCCAGTTTCTCTTGCCTGCTCTCTCGGTTGCTCTTTACAATGTTGGTCTGATCGGTGGCCTGCTCTTCTCATTGGCTATCCCCGAACTGGGTATCTATGGCCCTACCTATGGTGTGTTGGTTGCTGCTGCCTGTCAGGTTCTCATCATGATTCCTGGCTTAATCCGGCAGGGTGTGCGCTACACCTTCATTTGGAACTTCAAACATCCTGGCTTACGTGAAGTTATACGTCTGCTCGGACCGAACACTCTGGCCGTTGCCATTGCCTCTATCGGCTTTATCATCGACACGGCCTTCATCTCCTATTTGCCTGATAAGACCAGCCTTGCGGCAGCACGTAACGCGCATCTCCTCTTCGCTTTCCCTTTGGCCCTGGTCACCCAGGCCCTAGGGCCTGCTTCTCTTCCCATTATGGCCGTTCTGGCAACTTCGCAACGGTTTGTCCGTCTCCGTGCCACTGTCGTCAAACTCTTGAGTGGAGCCTTGATCCTGAGCATTCTTGCCTCTATTCTGCTCTATCTCTTTGGTAAGCCTCTGATCCATCTGCTCTATCAGCATGGAGCCTTTAATAAACATTCATCCTCGGTCACCGGTACGGCTTTGATGGGATATGCTTTTGCGTTGCCTGGGCTAGCTCTAGTTGAGTTGCTGGGACTAAGCTTCTATGCCCTTAAAGATGCTAAGACCCCCCTCTTTACCGATGTCACTGCTCTGGCAGTCCGCTGGAGTCTACTCGTATTACTGCTTCACTTGCTCAGCGGTTCGCATGCGATTCTGGCAATCCCATTATCCTCCGTTGGCTCCGGCACGTTAGAATCCCTGCTCCTGGGCTCACTTCTTTTTGTGCGCCTGCGTACCAAAGTAAATTTGGACAAAGGCATGCAACGCCTGCTGCGCCGACGCAATGCAGCTGCTGTCGTCAATGCTCCTACCACGATACTGGCAGAACAGCCTGATGATGCAGATCTTGAAGCAGACACAGCACCACGACTAAAATCAGTTAACAAGAAGTTAGCGAACCCGGAGGAGCACTAAGAGGGAAGCGTATGAGATTACGGTAGGTGTCTCAGGAGTACTCGCAAACCCATGTATTAATAATACTTCTTGTGTATCTGAAGCCTCTGCCGTGAAATTTGGCGCGAAAAGAGCGTAGTAAGTATGTGGTGTTCGCTGAAAGAGCATCGTCTCATCACCTGCTCTCGGAAGTTTCTATAATTGATGTCGAGGATAGTATAGCACCTTGTGGCATGCGCATGCTTGACATGCCTTATATTGATGAATATACTTGACACAACATCGAAGTTGCCTATCGAACGAACTCTGCCTGCTAAATGGACAACGTAACCAGTAAAGGAGTGCCGCATGGATATAGACTCCGAAGAGACCTTTCAGGTGAAGCCCGCTACCGCCCCCGACTCAGGAAATTCAGCTCAAGTCAGTAATCTGGTTGAAGAAGAAATCATTCTCCGTACCGTCAAGCTCAACAAATTCTTCGGTGATAAGCACGTTCTCAAAGATATTGACTTTGAGGTTCGGAAAAAAGAAGTGGTGGCGGTCATCGGCCCAAGTGGTTCTGGTAAGAGTACCCTCATTCGCTGCCTCAATGGTTTAGAGAAAGCGACCAGTGGCGAAATCTACATTCATGGCAATCGGCTCGATCCTCATCTCTCTACCAAGCAACTCAGCCCCATTCGCCGCGAACTTGGTATGGTCTTTCAAAACTTTAATTTATTTCCGCACATGACCGTCTTGCAAAATATCACCGAAGCCCCCACCTTAGCGCGTAAAATGCCTAAAGCTGAGGCCGTAGCACTTGCAGAGAGACTGCTTGCCAAAGTGGGCCTCTCCGAGAAACGTGATGTCTACCCTAACCGTCTCTCTGGTGGCCAGAAGCAGCGTGTCGCCATTGCGCGAGCCTTAGCCATGCAGCCGCGAGCTTTACTCTTCGATGAACCCACCTCCGCGCTTGACCCAGAGCTCGTTGGTGAAGTGCTTAAAGTCATGAAAGACCTTGCCTACGAAGGCAGTACGATGGTCGTCGTCACCCATGAAATGCAGTTTGCGCGTGATGTATCGGATCGCGTGGTCTTCATGTCTGATGGCTCGATTATTGAACAGGGCGATCCCGAAGACATTTTCAGACACCCCAAAGAGAAGCGCACGCAGGTTTTCCTGGAGCGTGTCCTCTCCGTTTTACCGTAATAATCTATCGATCAGTCAATCCAGGAAGCTTAGCAGAAAGGCAACAGATATGATAAACCGTGAATTCGGCAGACGCAGATTTATCAAACGCGCAGGTGGTTTCATTGTCGCTGGTAGTACACTTGAAACGTTACTTGCTGCATGTGGAGGGAATGTTTCAACAACAACTGGCTCTGGGACGAGTACTCCCGGTGCTGTGCATATTGCTAATAAGGGCCTGAAAACGCTAGGTCTTTTGCAATGGGGAGCAACTTCTGATGGTGGCGCACCATATGTTTTCCCAGACCCTAACAAGCCCAATCAGCTTGTCGGCTTCGAGTATGAAATAGGGCTTGCTCTGGCTAAGCTGATGAGTGTTACGTCCAAGCAGGTAGAGAACGACTATGGACAGATGGAACAGGCACTCCTTGCCAACAAATTTGATATGGTCATGAACGGCTGGGAAAAAACTCCCGACCGTGAGAAAACTGAGCTATTTTCTCAGGCCTACTATCGCTATGGACAGCAAATTGTGGTAAGAGCCGACGATACGCGTTTTTCTGACAAGACAACCAGTAGTGATCTTGGTTTGACAGATTTAGAGGGTCTCAAGGTTGGGACAGGTGCCAGTTATAAGGCCGCAGATATTCTGGGGGAAGACAAAAAGATCACAATCAAGCTGTATGACCCCGATCTCCCCTTTAATGACCTGGCTGCTCACAGAATTGATGCTGTGCTCATCGACGGCCCAATTGTCGCCTATTATGTCCTCGGTGCTGGTCCAGGTGCTACACCTAATAAGGCTTTGAAGCCAATTGGTAAACCATTCCGCACAGACGACTACTTTGTTGGCTTCAACAAGAGTAATCCTAATGCTGAAACCCTGCGCGGTGAAATTGATCAGGCGTTCGACGTACTCAAAAAGGATGGGACACTCAAGACGATTTACATGAAGTGGAGTATGTGGAACGATCAGCAGAGTGAGATTGGCATTATGTAATAGAGTGTTGCAAAGAGTGGTATGCAAGCTTGATATCTCAAAGTTGCATACCACTCTTTGCAACACTTTCATGACCTTAAATACTATTTGCACATTGATAACAAAGGATATTCTGTATGGATCTTATCCAACGAGCTCTTCCAGAATTTCTGGCAGGTGCAAGAGACACATTTATTTACTGTATAACATCTTTCCCTTTGGCTCTACTACTTGGCATGTTGCTCGCGCTCATGAGTAGTTCGCGTTTGCTCCTATTGAGAGGTCCTGCACGTACTTTTATTGAGATTATTCGCAGCACACCTATCCTGGTTCAACTCTTCATTATTTACTATGCTGTGGGTGCTATCTTATTGAACCTCCAGCTAGAGTCTCTTGATAATTCCTGGTCAGCAGGCATTGCTGTCTTAACACTGAACTACGCTGCCTATGAGGCTGAAGTCTTTCGTGCTGGTTTTCTTTCCGTTGATAGGGGTCAGACCGAAGCCGCTCTCTCACTGGGTCTCACTCCTTCACAGAATTTTTTTCGCGTCGTTCTGCCACAAGCCATTCCTCTTATGATTCCTCCGTTTGTCAATGACTTTATTTATATGCTCAAAGACTCGGCTATTGTGAGTGCGATTGCTGGCACCGAACTCACCTCTGTTTTGTCCACCTGGGTTACACATAATGGTAGTAACCCTATACCGCTCTATACTCTTGCTATTATCCTCTACCTGTTGCTCAGTCTTCCCACATCATATGTAGCCCGATTTTTTGAAAAACGCTTGCGTGCAGCATTGTAGGAGAGAGGAGAAGAAAGAATATGTATAGCGGCACAGAGTCTTCAGTCGAACGCCGTGCATTGCGTTTGCTCAAGCCAAAGTCTCGTAATGAAAATGAACAAGACAGACCGCTCTGGCTTACTCTATTGAACGGCCTCTATTATGTACTGGTTTTCGTTGCCATTGTCGCCTTTATCTACTATCTCTATACCTTCCAGATCAGTAGTAATCCAGAGAAACAAAATAAACTGTTCCTCTACTTCCCTGTTTTGTTAGTAGGGGCTGGGGTCACTATTCTTATCTCTCTGTTCAGCATGGCCTTAGCGACCATTTTTGGCTTTATTGGTGCTTTAGGCCGTCTATCACGTTTTGCACCTATTCGCTGGCTCGCCACTGCTTATGTTGAGGTTGTACGTGGTACACCTATTCTTGTACAACTACTGCTCTGGTACTATGGGGTTGGCTATGTCCTCTCGAATCTCGGTTTTGATCCATACGGTATCGCCTTTCAAGTCATGACTACTCTGCAAAACAATAGCCTCGTTCCCGACCAATTTAACGGATATTTCTACGGTATCATTGGCCTCAGCTTTAACTATGGAGCCTATCTCACCGAAGTCTTCCGTTCCGGCATTACATCTGTAGAGAAAGGGCAAACCGAAGCGGCTCTGAGTTTGGGACTCAACTCTACCCAGGTTATGCGCCGTATAGTGCTACCACAGGCTGTTCGTATCACTATTCCTCCCTTTACTAACTACTTTATCACGCTTATACAGGACAGTGCCCTCCTTTCCATCCTCTCCGTGATTGAACTGGACCATCAAACCTTCGCCCTTGCTCTCCCGCAGACTGACGCCAGCATCAAATTCTTTGTTTTCATCCTCGGTGCCCTCATCTACCTTGCCATCTGTTATCCGCTTGCTCTGCTTGCTCGTTATCTTGAGGCACGCATGGCAAAAGCATATTGACACTGAGGCATTGCTCTGCTTATTTAGTGATATGACCGCCCCGCCGCATAATGATCGTCTCTGCCGCATGATGACCGCAAGGGTCATCACTACTATATACGGATGCGTCGGCCTGCCAATCCGTCGTATAGTAGTGATGACCCTTGCGGTCATCATGCTCACTACGTCATACACTCTGCAAAAATTCTACGCGTACCCTCCTCGCACAATTTGCTTGACATCTCTGCTATATACATCTACAATCTGTTTATCAAATACAAAGAGGATGTGTTTGCAATGGGCGATCGCACAGGACAACGTTTAGACAATTATCATCTACTGCGTCGGCTTGGTTCAGGTAGCTTTGGCGAAGTCTATCTGGCCGAACATGTCTATCGCAAAACCCACGTTGCTATCAAAGTCCTCCCCCAATTGTCGGACGCCGAGCTCC